>Ga0067045_1003365_pt1 | contig 32085 bp, 23 predicted proteins | sample TerdegcTABiofilm_FD_59184 | JGI IMG/M metagenome (GOLD analysis project Ga0067045, IMG submission 59184) | Combined Assembly of (Gp0054472, Gp0054536) Wastewater bioreactor microbial communities from Singapore -Terephthalate degrading...
CTCCTGCCGAGCCGTGATGCAGCCGCCAAGATGCGCGTTCGTCGCAGGCTCGGCAGGAGCCTCGCCCTCCCGGGATTGTGAGACCCGGGACAGGCTGGAAGCCTGTGCTACTTGTTTTGCGATGGGCTCTTGAGTTTGAGCCGGACGGTGATGGTGCCGGAGTTGTCGGCCAGTTCGGTCCATGCGTCGCTGCAACGAAGATAGAGGTTGCCGTCGCCGGGAGCGGTCAGCGTGCCTTCGGCGCCGAGTTCGAGGGGCTTGCCCAGCCGGTTGTCCTTCATCAGGACCGCCACGAGCCGCCCTCGGCCCCCTTCGCCTCCGCCGGCATCCACGGCCTCGACGTCGTCGGCGGTCTTCCAGGTCCCGGACGTGGTGTAGTCGAACCGCTGCCCCTCGGCCACCGTCAGGCCGGTGGGCTGCCACCCCGCCCGGGCGAGCACCTTGACGGTGGTGGTCCGGGAAGAGGTCGTGCAGGGCGTGAACTTCTTTCTCCAGTCCCAGGCGCACAGGTCGGCGCGAAGCCCGGTCGCCAGGTGGTCCACGAGGAAGTTGTACTCGAATTCGATCTCTCGCCATCGCGAACCGAAGACGTTCTGGAAATCGGCGAGCCAGAATTGCTCCTGCATCGCCTCTTCGACGCGGATGCGGCCCTTGTCGAGATACAACAGGCCGAGCCGGCGGAAATCGGCGCTGTAGTTGGGGTTGGTGGCCAGCAGGTGGCACAGAACCCAGCGCCACGCGTAGTTCTCCCAGCAGTCGCCGGTCGCCTGGAACGGGGCGAGGATCTCGCGCAGGTCCTTCCTCGGAGACTGCGTGGTGAGGTACTCGATGACCCGCGGATCGGCGTTCACGGCAGGATCGCCCTCGCGCCAGTACTTGCCCATCTCGGCCATGCCCTCGGAGTACCACGTGGGCCCGGTCGTGGCGAACGCGAGGTGGCAGAGGGCGTGGACCGCCTCATGCATGGGCGTGCCGTACTCGGCGGCGGCATAGGCAACCGACGTGGCGTCGACCGCCACGCCGCGCAAGTAGAGGCTCTGGGAAATGGTCAGTCCACCGCCCGCCCGGGCGCTAGCGAACCCGTCGCGGTCGAGCGTCCGGAGAATCTCCGCGGGCCATTGGCCGGCGTTCTTCACGACGACGCACGGGATCATGATCTTCTGAAGGACCGCAGCGCGGCGTCGGGCGTCGGGGATCCAATAGGCCGAGATCAACTGCACCATCGTCTCCAGGCGGACGACGAGTTGCCGGGCCTCGTCCTCCGGGAGGTCGCTGACGACCCAGAAATGCCCGTACTGACACGCGAGGATCCCCTCGGCGACCGCCACGGTCTTCACGCTGGCGACCTGGGCGGCCACCGCCGCCGCGGCCTTGCTGGTCTTGCTGCGGGGCTTGGCCGCCTCGACGGAACCGTCCGCCGTCAGCACGACCAGAGACAGTGCAGCCACCAGGGCAGGGGTGACGTGTCTTCTCATGCCGTGTGCCTTCCAGGATTCTTCGACAACCATTGGGAATCCCCTGCGAAGGTTGTTGCGCGGGTTGCGGCTGCGCCGCAGGATTTTCTTAGGCATGGGTCCGGTGTCCAATGGGTTTCATGAGAACGGCCCCTGGTGACATAAGCCATCAGGGGCCTGACTCGCCATGGGCGCACCGGAACCTGGATATCGCTTGTCTCACTTGCGTCCCCGCAGAGCCTGACTCCGTTTCTCCAGGCGGCTCCAGTATATCCGCGCTGACAAACCGTAGGTAAGTACCATTGGACACCGGACTTATGCCTTGAAAATCCCGGGCCGAAGGCCCGCGCACCCTTCAGTCGGATGAACCTCATTTTTCGGCCCGCCGGTGCGAGGCCCGTCGCGGAGCCTGACGGCCGAAAAATGTGCCCGTCGCCTTGGCCAGAAGGGACTGTCGCCTGTGAACGGATCCTTCTCTCCAATCTATTCCGGAGGAAACGAGTGCGACAACCCCACCTCCAGGATCGCCAGGACCATCCAGGCGACCAACGTGCCCACGGCGACCCGGCGGTCAACACGGCCCCCGGCCGGACCGAGGCCGAAACGCGGGCCGAGGCCGTTCCAGAGGAAGAGGCCCCCGGCCACGGCCGCCAGGCCGAAGAGCACCAGGAGCCAAGGCGGAGAGCCATGGGCGACCAATTCCCGGCCGTCCCCCCCTTGCAGGAACGCATCGGCGCCGAGGTACGCGCCGTTGGCGATCAGGCAGAACCCGGCGAAGAAGGCCGCGAGATAGTCAAACCCTCGGGCCGCGGCACGCACCACTGCCAACGCCGCCAACGGGATTGCGCAGCCCCAAATCGCCCCACCCCACGCCACGATCAGCGGATGCGGATTCTCGCCCGGATGCGTATATGAAATCTCCAGCGGGTGCAACACCACGTACCGCACCGTGCCCCCGCTCAGCAGCAAGTGCATCACGTGCCCCAGCTCGTGAACGGCCATCATTCCCAGCCACGAGAATCCGACCGCCGAGATAATGAGAAGCCCCTGGAAGAAGCGGTTCATACCTTTTCTGCCCCTCGCTTTGCCATCGACGATCTACTCCGCCTGGGGCAAGAGCAGGCTTCCGTCGGGCGTCTTGGCCTGGAAGTTCGTCCCGGAGGGACGTTTGACAATAGCCCAGCGATGAATCGCTGGGCTACTATCAAGTGCCCCTCCGGGGCATGTAGTGATGCCCGAATGATACATCCCCGCGACTCTGAATCACGACACTAGCGACCGAAGAACAGCCAGTTGCCAAAAGCGACGAGAAGCATCACGCCGACAGTCCATACGGGGATCGTAAGGTAGGCGCCGCCGCATTCACAATGCACCAGTCGAACTACGCCCCTCTCCCGGTGACACGTTACGCGGTAGAGAACGTCAACTACCGACGCCACAGCCATCCCTACGAAGCTCGAGATTCCGCTGATACGAGGGTCGTTCGGGAGAGTGAGCGACAGAATACCCCATACGAGAAGCCCTCCGACGGTCCCCACGCCCACGCAGACTGCACCAACGCGGTTAAGGTCCAGCATTCCCCCTCCTGTGTCTTGCCGCAATCAAGCATAGCCAATCCGATGTGGGACGACCACGCTGGCCCCGGGATTGGCTTCCCGCGGCCAAGCCGTTAGGATTCTTGGGATTCGGCGGATACGTTCCGCCGGGGTTTGGGAGTTGAGAGCAGGAGGACCGGCATCGCGATGAGTAGTAGCACCCCACTTGTGGATCCATTCCAGGCGAGAGACACCTTTTCAACCGGAACCGGCTCCGGGCGGGCCGGGATCTACCGGATCGGCCGCTTGGAGGATGCGGGACTCACGCAGATTGCCAGGCTGCCCTACTCCGTGCGGGTCCTGCTGGAATCGGTCCTGAGGAATTGCGATGGCTACGCAGTGACCGAGGCCGACGTGAAGCGCCTGGCGGCGTGGGGGGGTGATTCTATGCCCCAAGGGGAGGTGCCCTTCAAACCCGCCCGCGTGGTCCTCCAGGACTTCACCGGGGTGCCGGCCGTGGTCGATCTGGCGGCCATGCGGAGCGCGATGAAGCGGCTCGGGGGCGATCCGAAGCGGATCAATCCGCTGATCCCGGTCGATCTGGTGATCGACCACTCGGTCCAGGTCGATCGGTTCGGCTCGCCCGACGCCCTGGCGGCCAACGTCGATCTGGAGATGGTCCGGAACCGGGAACGCTATGAGTTCCTCCGCTGGGGCCAGCAGGCGTTCGACAACTTCCGCGTGGTGCCGCCCGCCGTGGGGATCATCCACCAGGTGAACCTGGAGTTCCTGGCCAAGTGTGTCTTCCTCCGCGACGATGGGCGAGGGCCTGTGGCGATTCCCGATACGCTCGTGGGCACCGACAGCCACACGACGATGATCAACGGCCTGGGTGTGCTCGGGTGGGGGGTTGGAGGGATTGAAGCCGAGGCCGTCATGCTCGGGCAGCCGCTCTACATGCTCGTGCCCCAAGTGATCGGCTTACGGCTCGAGGGCCGCCTGCCCGCCGGCGCGACGGCCACGGACCTGGTCCTCACGGTGACGCAAATCCTTCGGCGCGAAGGGGTGGTCGACAAGTTCGTCGAGTATTTCGGGCCGGGCGTGTCGGGCATGACCGTGGCCGATCGGGCCACGCTGGCCAACATGTCGCCGGAATATGGGGCTACGATGGGCTTCTTCCCCATCGACGCCCAGACGCTCGACTTCCTCCGGCTGACCGGCCGGAGCGCCGAGGAGGTCGAACTGGTCGAGCGCTACACGAAGGAGCAGCAGCTCTTCCGCAGCGACGACGCGCCCGTGCCGCAGTTCACCAAGGTGCTGTCGCTCGACCTGGGCACCGTGGAGCCGAGCCTGGCCGGGCCCAAGCGGCCGCAGGACCGCGTCCCGTTGGCCACGGCCCGGGATGCGTTCCGCCGCTCGCTCCGGGCACCGGTTGCCGAGCGGGGCTTCGGCCTGGCGGAGGCCGACCTGGCGAAATCGGCCGCGGTCCGCGACGGCGGACGCTCCAGCACGATCGGTCACGGCGCGGTCGTCATCGCCTCGATCACGAGCTGCACGAACACCAGCAATCCGAGCGTGATGCTGGCCGCGGGCCTCTTGGCCAAGAAGGCGGTCGAGCGGGGTCTCCGCGTGCCGCCGCACGTGAAGACGAGCCTCTCGCCCGGCTCCCGGGTCGTGACCGACTACCTGGCGGCCGCCGGGCTCGATCGGCCGCTGGCGGCGTTGGGCTTCGACAACGTGGGCTACGGCTGCATGACCTGCATCGGCAACAGCGGGCCGCTGCCCGGGGTCGTGGCCGGCGTGGTCGCCGAGAAGAACCTCGTCGCCGCGGCCGTGCTCAGCGGCAACCGCAATTTTGAAGGCCGGATCAACGCCCTGGTCAAGGCGAACTACCTGGCCAGCCCGCCGCTGGTCGTGGCCTATGCGTTGGCCGGTTCCATGGACCGCGATCTGGTGAGCGAGCCGTTGGGAACCGGCAGCGACGGGAAGCCCGTGTATCTCAAGGACCTCTGGCCCTCGCCGGAGGAGATCGAGGCGGCGATCCGCCGGGCCGTCCGTCCGGAGATGTTCCGGGATCGCTACGGCGACGTGTTTGCGGCGAATCCGAAGTGGAACGCGATCCCGGTGGCCCCCGGCGAGCTTTTCCCCTGGCGCGGCGAGAGCACGTATATCCAGGAGCCGCCGTTCCTGCTCGACCTGGCCGCCGAGCCCGGCCCGATTCGTCCGATCGTCGGCGCCCGGGTGCTCCTGGCCCTGGGCGATTCGGTCACGACGGACCACATCTCGCCGGCCGGTTCCATCGCAAAGACCGGCCCGGCCGGGAAGTACCTGCAAGAGCGGGGCGTGGAGCCGGTGGACTTCAACAGCTACGGCTCGCGCCGCGGCAACGACCGGGTGATGACGCGGGGCACGTTCGCCAACATCCGGCTCCGCAACCTGCTCGCCCCGGGCACCGAGGGCGGCGTGACCCGGCATCTCCCCGACGGCCAGACCATGACCGTCTACGAAGCCGCCGTGCGCTACCAGGCCGAGGGCGTGCCGCTGGTCGTCTTGGCCGGCGCCGAGTACGGCACGGGGAGCAGCCGGGATTGGGCCGCCAAGGGAACTTACCTGCTCGGCGTCCGTGCGGTGATCGCGGCCAGCTACGAGCGGATCCACCGCAGCAACCTGGTGGGCATGGGCGTCCTGCCGCTGGAGTTCTGCGGCGGACAGACGTGGCAGTCGCTCGGTCTCACCGGCGAAGAAACGTTCGATCTCTCCTCGCTCCGCGAGGGCCTGAAACCGCGCGACGAGTTGACGGTCCGGGCCGTCGCCCCCGATGGCCATGCCGCCGAGTTTCCGGCGAGGGTCCGCATCGACACGCCGGTCGAACTGGAATACTACCGCAACGGCGGTATCCTCCAGACCGTGCTCCGCAAGCTGCTCAAGTGACGTGGTTCTGGGAACGGTCACGTTCACGCGGCCCGGATCGCATCGAGTGCCCGACGCCGGCCGCAGGCGTCGACAATCGTCAGCGCCGCGGTGGTCTGCAGGAGGTGATTCACGAGATCGTTGCCGGCCTGGGTCGCGAGGGCCCCGGGGCGGATCTCGAAGATCACCGCAGCCGAGCGATGGCCGTCGATCGCTTCCCGGACGCACAGCAGCCCCGAACAGTCAGGGCGCCATGCCTTCGGCCAGAGCGGGTCGCTCAGCCAGGCACAGGAAAAATCGGCGCAGGCACGTGGCCTCCGCGCATGGCGGCGGCACCCGAGCGTCCCGACGAGCGGGCAGGGCTCGCATACGGGCTTCGTGTCCCGGTGGATCGCCTCGTCGGGGAGAGGCAGGTACGTGCAACAGGCGGTACAGGCGCCGCAATGACGCTCGCCTGCCGAGTTCCGAATCTGAAGACCGGACATGGCCGTCCTCCGTGGCGTGCTCTGTGAACCCGGATTGTCTTCGCAACAGGCCGCAAGATAGCCGGGACCGGCCAAATCGACCGTTCCCAAAAAACACGAGCGACAGGACCTCGGCCCATCCCTCGCGGCATGATGTTCGGTTGGGATCGGAACGGTGCAAGCATCGTCCTGGAGCCAGCGGGCTCTTGAGGGGTCGTGCCTCGGGTGGAGAAGTCCCCAGGAGCCGCACGGCCCGAGCACCCGGCGCATCCGAAAAGCGAAGACCGACCCCTACGAGACGAGGAAACGCCGAAGCGTAGAACGAGTCCGTAACATTCTTTACAGCAACATGTTACGGCGAATGCGGCGGGGCCTCTGCCGCGCTACGACGTCTTGGGCGCCTCGTGACCGATCATTTCCAGATCGCGCTGGTAGAACCGGAGGGCCTCGAAGGGGGTGAGATTGAAGATCGCCCGCCCATCCGTTTCCCAATGACCGCTGTGAAAACGAAACACTGCGGTGGCGGCACGGAGATTACCGACCGCTTCGCCGTTCTTGGCCGCCCGATCGTCGAGGTCCTCCATGGCGATGGTCACGCCCACCAAGGCGGTCAATTCGCCGGTCGAACGGTTTCTGGCAAAGGCCACTTCGTCCTCGAAGTCGCAGTCAGTCCAACGGGGGGTGTCCCGCTTGACGGGATAGGATCCCAATTGGACGAACTTCGCCTCCAATCGCTCGCGCTGGCGATGGAAATCGCGGCGGACCTCCGCCAGCCGGGACTCTGGAATGGGCCGACGACTGGGGAGCCACCTCCGTACATAGGCCGCCAGGAGAATCCCGGCAGCAACGAAAACCCACCAGTAGCCAGCCATTTCCCTTCCCCAGAATAGGCGGCGAGAAGCAAGCCCCGCTTCGTCCACCGCCATTGTAACCAGTTTGCCGGGACAAAAGCAAGGATCGCTTTGGAGGTTGGAGGCACCGAATCGGCTCGTCCGGTTCTTGCCGGGCCCGGCCGTCCCCGTCTCCGCCGCTGCCCCACGCTCCGCAACGAGGACTCTGCCTTTGAAGGGAAGAGCCGGGGAACTTGACTGTAGGTTGGGCTTTCCAGTCAGCCGGTCAAATCGAGCAGGTTGCCGCTTTGGTGCGAGGCGTCTTTGCTGAGGCGCGAAGCGCCGTGCGCGTCGGGACCGGAGAGGCCCTCGCCTTGAGAGAATGCCCAAGGCAGGCGGCCATCGGCGTCGCGCTCGGCGGTTTCATGGTCGTCGCCGTCGGCCTGGCCGATTCCTGCGGCCTCCTCGGCCCGTTCCTCGTTCCGAACACGGCGGTCCTGGTTGGCCGTAGCCTGCTCCGCCCGATCGACGTCCGAGCCTGTCGCCTGGGCCATTGGGGTTGCGGCCGCCCCGGCTGCCAACCCTGCCATCGGTCCGATGCTCATGAGAAGCGTCCTCCCCTCGATCAGGTCCCTCGAAATAGGGGAATACCTTTGGCGCATTCCGGTCTTCTGCAGAGAAGCTCCCCTGCCAGTCGGTCAGGAGACGCCGGCACGATGCCCTGGATCCGGGAAACGAGGGGCCTGCTCAACGCAAGGGGGGCGTCGTCCCGCAACTATACCATATTCCCCGCACGATGCCCTAGACCAGATTCGCCTCACTTCCTGTTCGACTGGTGCCGGAGCTGCTCCATCATGCAACTGATGGCACGGCAATACTCGCGGATCGCGACGAGGTAGTCGCCTCGATTCATGGCCGTTGCGGCGGACTCCTCGTGACGGCAGAAGGCATCCCAGTCGATGGCCCAATCGGCGTTGGAGGCGGCGTCGCGGAGTTGCCGGTCCATTTCGGCGAGTCGGGTGGGAAACGAAGCGTCGGGCGTGCAGTCGCACACCACATAGGGCCCGCGGCCCAGTCGCTGGTGCACTGCGGCGTGGGAGGGACCGCCGCCGACTTTCTGAAACAGTGCAAACAGCCCCGCGCCGATGGCCCCGAGCAGGGCCAGCGCCGCCGGAATCGGCTGCCCCACGGTCACCAGCACGGCGGCGCTCAAAGCGAGCACGCCCAGAATGCTCCAGACGGCCGGATGGATCGGGGGCCGATTGCGGAGGCGTTGTGCCCTGGCGGGTCCGTTTCGCTTCTCTTTGGCAACCTGGGGCCCGAGGACCTTCACGACGATCACGGTGATGTTGTCCGGTCCGCCCCGCAGATTGGCCAGATCGACCAGGGCCCTTACGGCCTCCTGAGGTGCCAAGGTCAAGAGCACGCGGCCGATCTCGTCGTCCTTGACCTGGCCGGAAAGCCCGTCGCTGCAGAGCAGGAAGACGTCGCCGGTCTCGATGGGCAGCGGCCCTTCGATGTCGACCTGGACCTGAGCGTTGGGGCCCAAGGACCGCGTGATGATGTTCTTGGGGATGAACAAGGCGGCGCTGTCGGGCGGGGCGTGCTTGGCGTGGCGCAGTTCCCAGACCAGGCTGTGGTCGAACGTAAGCTGCTCCAAACGCGAGCCGTGCAGCCGGTACACCCGGCTGTCGCCTACGTGTCCCACCACCGCGCCAAGCGGCGTGAGCGCCAGGGCGCTGGCCGTGGTTCCCATGCCGCGGAAATCGTCGTTGGCGTTGCCGCGATTGTGGATCTGGGCGTTGGCGTCGCGCACGGCGGCCAAGAGGGCCTCGGCCGGATCGCGATCGAGGAGTTTGCCGTAGGTGAGCGGAACGATGTCGGTCGCCAGTTTGCTGGCCAACTCGCCCGCCGCATGCGCGCCCATGCCGTCGGCGACGACGAACAGGTGGCCCCGTTGCTCCCATTTCTCCTGGCTGCTGGCCAGCACGATGACGAACGAATCCTGGTTGTTCGACCGCCGCAGGCCGATGTCGCTCAGGCCAGCGGGCTCCAGGCAGTGTTCCCAGATCGAGGCGTGAGGGTCCATGCGTTCTTCTGGATCGCCCGCCAATGGAAGCTGACGTGTAACGGCCCCCGACCGGTCGGGGGGCCGCAGGTCCTGGCCTATTCTATCTCCGCGGTGGGCCCGACACCAGACCCCAGTGGCTCATACCCCGCCAGGGCCCCGCATTCGTCCCTGGCGTTCGGAACCCCGTTGTCGCCACCGCCGCGGGCCGCGGGGCAACGGTGGAAGCGTCCTTGCGACCAATGTCATCCGCTCCGGGTTATTCTCGCCCATCTGGATGATGACCATTATGGGGGGAATAGTGGGTAGGGAGCGACTCGTTCCCTTGGGAATTCGGCCTGGAAGTCCTTCGCGGGGCCCACTATACTCTCCCGCCCGGAAAAAGGGCCGACCAGGATCCTCCTCGTCTAGACAGGTCGTCGGCTCCGTGCGGTTTGCCCTGGAGGGGGTTCCGGGCGCGGTGTCCTGCTCACGCAACGGGTAAGTTCGTCCCATGACCTCTGCTGGCCGGCCAAGCTATCGACTGCGGCGCATCGCCGTTCTTGCCCTCGCCGCGCTCTGCCTCTGTCCGTGCGGATGCGTGCAGCGTCGCATGACCATACGGAGCAATCCTCCCGGCGCGGTCGTGTACGTCGACGACTACGAGATCGGCACGACGCCCGTGTCGGCCAACTTCACCTACTACGGGACCCGGAGGATCCGGCTGGTGAAGAACGGCTACGAGACGCTGACCGTGATGCAGCCGGTCTCGGTGCCGTGGTACGAGTTCTTCCCGCTCGACTTCGTGTCGGAGAACCTGGTTCCCGGGAAGATCCGCGACAACCGGACGTTCGACTACCAGATGGTGCCGCAGCGCGTGATTCCCTCCGAGGAACTCCTCGGCCGTGCCGAGGGGTTGCGGCGTCAGACGCGAGGGTCTGGGGTCGTCCAGGCTTCGTCCGTGACGCCCGGGGGAGTCGCTCCCTGGCCCGGGACCGTGGTCCCGGCCACCGCGCCTCCGGCCGGCACCGGCGGCCAGACGCCCTACCCCATGACCCCGCCCGGCGGATGGCAGCAGCCGAGCGGACAATAGCTCGCCTGCAATCGCCGGCAACGGGCGTCGCAGGGTGGCACCTGCCGATGCGGTCCCCTGTGATCCGGACGAGGGGCGGCGTAGAATCCTGGCATGGACCTCGTACGCGTTACGTCGGAGACTTCCCATGTCAGCCCGTTCGATCCTGGGGACGACGAGTCTGTTGGTTCTTGCCTTTCCGGCCGCGCTGATCGGCGCGGAACCGGTCTCGGCGCCGGAGGCGATCGACGCCGCGACGGTCGAGCGGTGGTCGGAGAAGTTCCTTGGCTGGCACTACTGGCCGGAGTACGTGGTGCCGCCCAAGCCCGGCGTCGCCGGGTTCGAGGCGGTCCAGATGACCGACTGTCCCACCGTCTTCCAACTGCCCGACGACCCGAAGTGGTACATGACCTTCATCGGCTTCGACGGCCGGGGCTACCAGTCGTTCCTGGCCGAGAGCGACGACCTGGTCCGCTGGAAGCAACTCGGGCTGGCCATGGGGTTCGGGCCCCCGGGCGAGTTCGACCACGGCGGCGTGGTGCTGGGGGCCTATCTCTACCAGTCCTACGACCTGGACGCCCCGCGCACGCTCAAGCGGCACCAGGGCAAGTTCTGGTCGCTCTACGGGGCCTATCCGCGCCAAGGGGGCTACGAACTGCGGCCCGGCTACGAAGGGGTCGCCGCGAGCGAGGACGGAAAGCACTGGCGCCGGGCGAAGCCGGGGCCGATCCTTTCGGTCCACGATCCCGATTGCGGCACGTGGGAGAAAGACTGCATCTACCAGCCCTGGCTCGTCGAGCACGACGGCAAGTTCTGGGATTTCTACAACGCCGCCAACGGCGGTATCGAGCAGATGGGCATGGCCACTTCGAGCGACCTGCTCCAGTGGAAGCGGTACTCGGGCAATCCTGTGGTGCGCAACCGCCGCGGCGGATACGACGAGCAGTTCTGCTCCGACGGCAAGGTCTTCTTCGACCGCGACCACTGGGTCATGTTCTACTTCGGCGTGGGCCGCGGCGGGGCCCACATCATGGCCGCTTTCTCACGCGACCTGGTCCACTGGACCGCCCGCTACGAACCTCTCTACAAATCCGGCGGCCACCCCGGCGGACTCGATAAGACCTACGCCCACAAGATCTCCCTGGTGCTCAACCCGAAGAACCAGACGTACTGCCTATTCTACAACGCCGTCGGCCCGCAAGGCCGCGGCATCGGGCTGCTGACCAGCAAGCCGCTGGCCGAGAAGCAAAGGTAGGGCAGGCAGCGCTGTGCGCGGCTCTTCCGCGCTGTGCGCGGGTCTCCCGACCCCGCACCTTCGGCGACCGAAGGTCTCCTTCCCCGAGGGCGAGGTTCATCGGGCGGCGATTCGGAGACCTGCGGCAGCTTGGGTGGCATGCCGTCACTCGGCGCAGCCGAGGGTCGGCATGGACACCGCCGGCCCGCATCCCATGCCGACCCACGGCTTCGCCGTGTGGCGGCATGCCACACGATCGCTTCAGTCGCCCAACTCGACCGACGAGGCCAACGCGTGCTGCTCGTGGTACCAGGCGACCGAGCGGCGGAGGCCCTCTTCGATCGAGATCTGCGGCGACCAGTCGAGCAGCCGGCGGGCCTTCGAGATATCGGCCCAGGTGGCCGGGACGTCGGCCGGATGGACCGGGCGGCGGTCGAAGACCGGTTGCTTGCCCACCAGGCCGGCGATCTGGTCGATGATGGCCGACATGGTCACGGGCCGGTCGCCGCCGAGGTTGATGATCTCGCAGCCGCAGGGGCGGAGCGCCGCCACGGTGCCCCGCGCAATGTCTTCCACGTAGGTGAAGTCACGGCTCTGACTTCCGTCGCCGTACAGAATGAGCGGTTCCCCCTGGGCGATCCAGCGGATGAAGCGGAAGATGCTCATGTCGGGCCGGCCGGCGGGACCGTAGACCGTGAAGTAGCGGACGATCGAAACGTCGATCCCGTGCAGGTAGTGATACGTGTAAGCCAGGGTCTCCGCCGCTTTCTTCGAGGCGGCGTATGGGGAGAGCGGTCGGTTGGTGTCGGCCTCCTCGCTATACGGTAGCGGGTTGTGTTTTCCGTACAGGCTGGAAGTGGACGCCAGCAGGAACTTCCGCACGCCGAACCGCCGGCAGAGTTCCAGCACGTTGAGCGTTCCCTCGCAGTTGGCCTGGTAATAGACCCACGGGTTCTCGACCGAGGGGCGCACGCCCGCCCGGGCCGCCAGGTTCACCACCGCGGCGTAGGGCCCGGGGTCCGCGGGCGACGCGGGACCGGCGTCGGCGTCGGCCCGGAAGAGCTTCTCCAACTCGCCCTTGTCGGAGATGTCGAGGGCGTGGAAGCGGAAGTTCGGCCGCTTCTGAAGCTGTTCCAGTCGCCAATGCTTCAGACGGGGGTCGTAGGCGTGGTTCAAGTTATCGACGCCCACGACCTCATGGCCTGCCGTCAACAGCAGGTCCGTGACCTTCGAGGCGATAAAGCCGGCACATCCGGTAACGAGGTAACGAATCGGCATGGCAGTCATCCATCCGGGGTTGAATCGCGGTCCCCGATCTATCTATCTGCATTCCACTGAAGATGTCTTCTGAGAAACTCGAAAGTTCCCTTGCCGTGGATCGCGTGCGGGCCGACGAACCACTCGATTTCGGTCCGATCGGGGATCTTGAGCTTCGCGGCGTAGAGGAACCGTACCTTGGCGTATTCGTAGGCCACGGCCTCGTCGGGGGCGACGCCGTCGAAGTGGCCCCGCTCGACCATGAACGGGCGCGGGGCGATCAGGGCCGCCATTTCCGCGTAGTTGAACGTGCTGCCGAGATCGAATTCAAAGATCTCGTATTCGCCCGTCCAGACGTAGCTGTACGGCGTCCGCGTCGAGGCGTTCTTCCAGACCCATTCATCGAAGTCGGCCGAGCAGATCGACAGGCAGTAGTTCTTCACCAGCGGCGGCACGCGCATGGCCGTCTTGCCGCCGTAGGAGAGCCCGTAGAACCCGATCCGCTTGGGATCGACGAACGGCAGCGTGCCAAGCCAATCGACGATCTGCTGGTGCTGCGGCACGATGATCGAGAAGAGGGTCTTCTTGATCGGGTTGGCCTTGCGTTGCAGGGTGCGAAAGCGGTCCTGGAAGATATAGAGGTTCTGCGGGGCGAACGTGACGAACCCCTCTTCGGCCAGCTTGGCGGCGAACTCGTGGTAGGCCCGATGGTCCGCTGTCACGAGGTCCTGCGGCCGGCCCTCCAACCCGTGCTGGCACACCACCACCGGCCGCCGCTCGCCCGGCTTGATATCCTTGGGCACCAACAGGATGCCGTAGGCGAAGACGTCGGGGAACACGTCGAGCACCACGTCGTAGCCGGTCCATTTCGGCTTGTCGTAGGCCTTGCGGCTCCTGGGATTCAGCGGCAGCGGCTTCTCGTCGAACCGCCCGATCACCTCGTTGGAGAAGAAGTCACGGTACCACTCGACCGATTTCTCGTACTTTTCGAGTGAACTGGTATCGAGCTTCTTCATGAACTCCTGCCGCACGTAGGGGCTTTCGGAAAGGAGCCATTGGGTGTGGCGGTCCAACTCGTGCATCTGGCGCTTGTGCCGGGCCGCGGGATCGAGGGCCTTGGGGACGCGCCTTGGATCGGGGCCTAGGGGATTCAGTTGAGAGCCGGGAACCAGGGCGTCGAGCATGGCGGCCAGCGCCTTTTCCGACCCGTGAGGGCCTGTGCCGTCGCCGCTGACGACGAGTACCATTTTCGGCGGAGGAGCAAGTGCCTTGACCAGCGTTTTGGCCCGATCGACTTCGCGGCGGACGCTCTCCAATGTCGGCGTGACGAGCCGGCCGGGCCCGCCGCCCGTGCCCGGCGGAACGACCAACTCCGGCCCCTTCGCCGCTTCAACGATGAGCGGCCTGGGAGCGATCATCGAGGCCAACTCCGCGTCGCCGAACTGCTCCAAGAGTCCAAACACATTGCGGTAAAGCGGTTCTTGCCACACGTTCTGCCGCGAATCGAAGTAGCCGCTCACACAGACCGCGTCGATCCGCGGGTCGATCGCCGCGGCGCACAGAGCGAGCATCCCGCCCTCGCCCCAGCCGATCGCGCCGATGGGCAGCTTCTTCCCGGACTCCTTGGAACCCCAGTCCACGGCGGCCAGGACCTTCTGCACTTCATAGCCGATCAGATGCCGCCCCATCTCGAATGCCGAGCGGTAGAGGAACTCGCGGTTGGAGAGCTTGCGATGCGTCACGGCGCGGTCGATCAGCGACGGCACGAGCACCAGGCAGCCACTCTCGGCCAAACGGCGAGCGAACTGCGATTCCGCCGGCACTCCCTCCGCCTGGCCCGCAAGCATCTCCGGCGTCTGTCCGGCATCAGGCACGGCGACGACGAAGGCCTTGGGCCCGTGCTCCGCGATCGGAACCAGGAGCATGCCCTCGCCGTGGACATCCCCGAAGGCCGGCCAGCGGACGGACACCGCCAGGAACGCGCGATTTCCGCCTGGCGAAGGCTGTTGGATCGTGGCGACCGCCTCCAGATCGTCGAACGCCACGCGCGGGTCGCGCACGCCGAGGATGTGGGCCAGGCGCTGGCGGTTGGGCTCGATCGAGGCGTTGTACTTCGCCGGGGAGGAGAAGTCACGTTTCCAATACTTCTCGCGGCCAGCCACCGATTTCTCGATCTCCTTCAAGAGGAACCGGTCGACCGAATCGACCAGGCGCGAGGCAATGTCGCCCGGCCAGTCGAGCTTCGTGGTGCCGGGCAGCGGCGTGCCGTCGATGGCCTGGCCCGCCGGCTCCGCGGATATCGCGGCCGACGCGACTCCCGCCCCCACCAAGAACACCGCCAACACGAACCGCGAAAACCGACGTCGTGACTGCATGGCTTGGCTCCCCTTTCCTGACGGAAGAGTCCACCGCAAAGGTGGCCCCATCTTACCGCATGCTCGCGGACCGTGCGAGGGTCGGCGGGCCTCGCTTCGCTCGGTCCGCCCTACCGTTCTCTGGAGTGCGGCGGCTTGCCGCCGCTTTCTTTCTCTCCGGGCATCTCCCACCGCCGCAATCCAAAGCGGCGACAGGTCGCCGCACTCCAAAGGCGGAGGCTTCACCCCGTTGGAGGCATTTCCCCCGGCCGCGTGCAGAATCAGAATTGCGGGAGACCCAACTTGAACCCAAGCTGACGAGGAGGACGGCCGTGAAAGCGTGGCGCTCAACGTGGCAATGGAAAAGGCTGAGGCGGGCGGTCATTCTGCTGGCGGTGGCGGTCGGGCTTCATGCCACCCCGCTCTGGGCCGCCAAGAATGTCATCCTGATGATCGCCGACGGCTCCGGGTTCAACGGCTGGCGGGCCGCCAGCATGTACGAAGGAAAATGGGACGCCGTGAAGCAGCAGAGCACCCAGGTCTACGACCGCCCCGGCTGGGTCAAGTACGCATGCACGACCTATCCGCTCACGCTGTCGAAGCGTCCGACCGCCAAGACGGAACAGGACCCGGCGCTGGTCTATCAGCCGGCGAAGGCGTGGGACACGTCGGGAATGCAGGGTTCGGCCGCTCGCACGTGTGCCGCGTACAAGTTCCTGATGGGCGCGGCCACGGATTCGGCGGCGGCCGCCACCGCCCTGGCGACCGGCGTGAAGACCTACAACAACGCGATCAACTGGAGCGTGACCAACCAGCCGCTCACCGGCAAGACAATCGCCGAGATCGCCAAGAGCCGCGGGCGGGCCGTCGGGGCGATTACGAGCGTCGAGTGGAGCCACGCAACGCCCGCGGGCCTGGGCGGGGCCCACAACGCCGAACGCGATCACTACGAGGCGATCGCCAACGAGATGCTCGCCGCCCCGTATCTCGACGTCCTCATGGGAGCCGGCAACCCCGATTTCGACAACAGCGGCCGGCCTGCCAAGAAGGACCCCAAGTACGTCGGCGGGGCCGCGACCTGGGAGCAACTCAAGCAGGGCAAACACCCCGGCGCCTGGCGCCTCATCCAAACCAAGGCGGAGTTCGAGTCCCTGGCCGCCGCGGCCCCCGGGGACGTCAAGAAGGTGCTGGGCGTGCCGCAGGTCTATAGCACCTTGCAGCAGGCGCGAGGCAAGTGGCGCAAGGAAGATACGCCCTATTCCCAGCCGCTGAACGCCGGGGTCCCCTCGCTGGCCACGATGACCAAGGCCGCGATCAACGTCCTCGGCCGCGATCCCAACGGATTCTACCTGATCATCGAAGGCGGGGCGGTCGATTGGGCCAACCACACCAACCAACCCGCCCGGATGATCGAAGAGCAAGTCGACTTCCACCGGGCGGTCGAGGCGGTCGTCGCCTGGGTCGAGGCCCACGGCGGCTGGTCCCAGACCCTGCTGATCTGCACGGCCGATCACGAGACCGGGATGCTCTGGGGTGAACACTCCGACACGGTCCCGTTCGACCGGGTCGTCGACCGCGGCAAGGACAAGATCCCGGGCCTCCGCTACAACTCCCTCAGCCACACGAACAGCCTGGTACCGCTTGTAGCGATTGGGGCGGGTTGCGAGCAGTTCGCCAAGCGGGTCAGGGGCCTCGATTCCTCCGCCCGCGACCAGTGGAACTTCTCCGGCCAGTACGTCGACAGCACCGACGTGTTCCAGGTGATGGCCGCGGCGCTCAGCGCCCGATAGCCCGGAGGGAGCGTGTTCTGCACGCACGCGAACGAACGATGGGAGGGCGAGGCTCCTGCCGAGCCTGCTTCAATCGTACGTTTTCCGGGGTGGATGACGGCTCGGCAGGAGCCTCGCCCTCCCAGGACCACACGAGGTCATTCACTGCGCCCCGGGAAGCACGGACCCTCGCGCCGCCAGGGCGATGCCCGAGAGCGTGAGGTGGGGGACGTGGCGCGCGGAGGGACCGAGCAATTCGGCCACCGCCGGCCCTGCGCCACCGGTCAGGAAGACGTCGGTCCGGTCGCAGCGTCCGCCGGTCAACTCGGCGATCAGTTGCCGGATCGAACCCACCGCGCCCCAGAACAGGCCGGACCGCATGGCCGCCACCGTCGACGTGCCCAAGGCCGGGGGCGGCACGGCCAACTCCGCCATCTCGATCAGCGGAAGCAGATCGGTGAACGTGTGCAGGGCCCTGGCCGACATCGCGATGCCGGGCAGGATCGATCCTCCGCAAAAAGTCCCCTCCTCAGAGACGAGATCCACGGTGATCGCGGAGCCCACGTCGACGACCACGGCCGCGTGGCCGGGCCGGCGGAGTTGATTGGCGGCGACCGCATCGAGCAGCCGGTCGATGCCGACCATGTCGGGACGCTCGACCGCGACCCGAAGGGACAGGTCGCCCGCCGCCAGGAGCCGGATCGTATCGTCGGGCCGGCCGCTGCGGACCCGGTCCACCAGCCGCGTCGCGGCGGACCGATGGACGCTCCCGATCCACCACGCGATCGGCTTCTCGGCGACGCACTCCAGCAAGGAGTGGAGACGCCCCCACGCGTCACCGGCGTCGGCCACGGCCAAAGCCTGATCCGGCTGCGGCAATCCCTCGCCCGTCCCGCTTAAGAACAGGCCGCACTTGATCCGGTTGTTCCCAATATCGACGGCGATGAGCGGGAAGGACGGGGAAAGGGATGAAGGATGAAGGATGAAGGATGAAGGACGCGGCGTACTGGATCCGAGATCGGAAGTCAGGGACTCAGGAAGAGACGACGGGGACGAAATCTCCGCCTCTCCCTCTCTCCGCGTCTCCGCGTCTCCGTGTCTCCGCGTCTGCTTCTCCCTCATCCCTCCTCCCCACCGTTCAGCATGCGGAGCACGGCGGCAACCAGTTCGTTCAGGCCCTTGCCGGTGACCGCGGAAGTGAGGAGCACAGGGCAGCCGAGTTCGGAGGCCAAGCGATCGCGGGCCGCGGGCGCGGAGGGGAGATCGGCCTTGGTTACGACGACGATCTCCGGGCGCTGGCCGAGCTTCTCGTCGTAGCGGACCAGCTCGTCGCGGATCGCACGGTAATTGACCGAAGGATCGGTTCCATCCATCGGCTCGGGCTCGACGAGGTGAACCAGGATACCCGCCCGCTGAATGTGACGGAGGAACTCGTGGCCCAAGCCGGCCCCGGCATGCGCCCCTTCAATCAGCCCGGGGATGTCGGCCAGGATGAACGAACGGTCGAGGTCGATCTGGACGCGGCCCAGGTTCGGATACTTCGTCGTGAACGGATAGGGGGCGATTTCGGGCCGGGCGCGGGACAGCCGGCTCAGCATGGTGCTCTTGCCGGCATTCGGCTTGCCGACCAGGCCGACGTCGGCGATCAGCTTCAGTTCGAGGCGAATCCGGCGTGCCTGTCCCTCTCCGCCGGGCGTTGCCTGCCGGGGAGCACGGTTGGTCGACGACTTGAAGCGAAGGTTGCCCTTGCCGCCTTTGCCGCCCCGGGCGACGATCACTTCGTCGCCGGGCGCGCCAAGGTCCTTGAGCGTGAAGTGGCCGTCCGCGTCAATGACGAGGGTGCCGGGTGGCACGCGGATCACCAGATCGTCGGCCGAGGCCCCGTGGCACTGGGCACCCCGCCCCGGCTCCCCGTTTCTGGCCGCCCAACGCTTTCGCTGGACCAGGGCAACCAGGCTATCGACGCCCTCTTGGGCACGGAGAATGACGCTGCCGCCGTCGCCGCCATCGCCGCCGTCGGGGCCGCCGCGGGGGACGTACTTCTCACGGCGAAAACTGACGCAGCCGTTGCCGCCGCGGCCAGCCTCGACCAGAATCTCGACTTCGTCGACGAACATGGGGAGCTTGGAACGCCCGCCGCTCAGTTGTTGGCGGCGAGGACGCTCACGCGACGGCCGCCACGGTCGAACTGCACGACGCCGTCAACCAGGGCGAACAAGGTGAAATCCTTGCCTAAGCCAACTCCCTGACCGGGGTGGAAAGTCGTCCCCACCTGGCGCACCAGGATGTTGCCCGCGCGCACGGTCTGCCCGCCAAATCGCTTCACGCCACGCCGCTGACCGTTGGAATCCCGACCGTTGCGGCTGGAACCTTGACCCTTCTTGTGTGCCATGGACGCTTCCTCGAATCACCCGTGGGGAAACCCTCTTTCTAGCGATAGACCCACTCGTAGTCAAGCTCTCCGGGAATCCCGTAACGGATCTCCCTCTCCTTGGGGCTAAATTCGTCCCCTGGCCGCCAGAAGTTGAGTTTCAGGGTCTTGCGCACCAGATGCCTGCCCGTCCCCAGGGGGGAATCCGGCTTGAGTCTGCGCGTGTCGTCCGTCCAACGGTAGGCGTTCGTCAGTCCGTTCACATAAACGGCAAAGCGGTCGGTCCGCGGGTCGATGTCCTCCCATGTGGCCACGCCCCAGACGGTTTCGCCCACCTGGATATCGCGGACCATCTCCACGGTTGTGGCGAAGGTGCGGTTGGGATCCTCGCGTGTCCGGATCGGTCCGATGGCCACTGGAATGACCCGGTCCGGGTACCACTTGTCCATATTGATGCTGTGCAATAGGAATCCTGGCACGAAGTGGATCGGCTTGTCGACGGCCTCGATCTGATAGGTGCCGTCGGCGGCGGCGACCGGCCGCATCGTCTTGCCGGTGTTGGTCACGGTGTAGACCAGGTACCAGATCTGCTTGCGCTGCATGAAGCCGCTGGGTTGGGGCAAATCGACGAAGACCATCCGCATCGGTTTGAACTGGAACTGGAGGGCCCAGATTTCGCGTCGAAACGGGATACTCTTGGCCCAATCCAGTTTCGGATCGACGGTGAGCAACTCGACCATGTCATGGCGGGACACGGTCTCGTCCACGCGCCGCATCGGATCGACGATCCTGAGCGCGCCGGGGGCGAGGGAGCGGACCGGGCCTTGGGGCGGAGCCGGCACTGCGGGCATCGCTGCGGGCGCCTTCGGGAGCGAAGCGGCCGGCTTCGCGGCGGCGTCCTTGGCAGCCGGTGCAGACGCGGACGACGGTTGGGCAGCCGGCGCACTTCCCGCGGCGGCCTTGGGCTTCTCCGCGGGTGCGGTGCCCTCGCCGCTGAAGACCGTGCCGCCCGCAGTGAGCGTCACGCCGAGAACCGCCAGGCCGAGCGACCACTTCCAGCGCAGAGTGCTATTCATCGGTGGGCTTCTTCTGTAGAGCGAGACCGATCGGCCCGCCTGAAGGCGGGCAGGGCCAACAGTTTAGTATAGTTTCGCCGGGAAGGCGCCGTCAAGATTTGTCAACCACCCATTAGGACCAACTCGGAAGACCCCATCCTGCACACATGCGGCGACTTGCCTCGGCCCCTTCATTCCGCCGTGTTGCACGAGATTCCGCCGGTACATATAACTTCTGTTGGCCAGTGTGACGGATTGCGGTTTCACGGAGCCTTGCCATGCTCATATTCCTGGATGAGAGCTTCCGCAAGAACGAGAATACTGGGCGACCATTCGGGGTTCTGGCTGGAGTTGCGATTCTGGAGAGTAGTTCAGCAGATGCTGAACATCGTCCCGATAGGAGGACAGGTGCAGTCGAGCCTCAAGGTGATGCATGATCAGCCGAGAAGCCCTTGGATATGAGCGCAAAAGAAGAGATCCGGCGGCCTGTTCGGCCTATGGCTGGAACGAAACCGCCCAGCACCGAATCTCCACACAGGAAGTAACGCGTGTAATTGGGCTACGATAAATACCCATTATGGGTATGGGGCACACCACCCGGTCTGTTGAGCACCCTGTTTTCTCGCTTGGTGATAAGCAACGCCTCACCGTCCCGCCAAAGCGTCCCCCCCACGTTCTTCCCCGCGTTTCGTCGATCCTCTTGAAAAAACACCATGCGACTCGCGACGCTGCTGCCGGCGATTCTCGTGCTTGGCCTTTCTCTTGTCGGTCCCTCGGCCGCCGCTCGCGGCGAGAATTGGCCGGGCTGGCGCGGTCCCCGCGGCGATGGCACCAGCCTGGAGCCAAATATTCCAATCCGCTGGGACGGCCCCTCCGGCCGGAACATCGCGTGGAAGACAGAACTTCCTGGAACGGGTCACGCCTCGCCGATCGTCTGGGAGGACCGGGTCTTCCTGGCCAGTTGTCGCGAGGATCGCAAGGAGCGAGTCCTTCTGAGCTTGGACCGAAAGACAGGGAAGATCCTCTGGGAACGGGCCGTGGTCGAGTCGCCCTTGGAGAGGAAGCACCGTTTGAACAGCTACGCATCGAGCACCCCCGCGACCGATGGCCGGCAGGTGTACGTTAGCTTCCTCGATCGCGATCAAATGCTCGTGGCCGCCTACGACTTCGATGGGAACCGGCAATGGCTGGTCCGGCCCGGGGTGTTCCACAGCGTCCACGGCTATTGCAGCTCGCCGGTGTTGTTCAAGGAGCTGGTCCTCGTCAACGGCGACCACGACGGGGACGCTTATCTCGTGGCCCTGGACCGCCGCACGGGCAACACGGTCTGGAAGACTCCCCGGGAAAACAAGATGCGGAGCTACTGCGTGCCGATCCTTCGCCAGTTCGACGGCCGCATGCAGATGATCCTCTCCGGAAGCAAGTGCGTGGCCAGTTACGATCCGAACGACGGCTCGCGCCACTGGATCCTCGACGGCCCGACCGAGCAGTTCGTCGCCTCGGTCGTCGACAACGGGAAGTTGCTCTTCATGACCGCCGGCTTCCCGGAACACCACATCCTTGCGATCCGGCCCGACGGGCGGGGCAATGTCACCGGGACCCACGTGGTCTGGCGCACCGAAAAGGGCTGCTCCTACGTCCCGTCGCCGATCGCCGCCGGCAACGGACGGTTCTTCCTGGTCGTTTCCGACGAGGGGATCGCCAGTTGCTTCGAGGCGGAGACGGGCAAGCGACACTGGAGGGAACGCATCGGGCCGCACTACAGCACGTCGGCGGTCTCGGCGGGTGGACGGGTCCATTTCCTCTCCGACGAGGGCGTCACGACCGTGATCCGTCCCGACACCCGGTTCGAGGTTGTGGCCCGCAACACGCTCGGCGAGCCCTGCCGCGCGTCGCCGGCGATCAGTCAGGGGCGAATCTACCTCCGTGGGCAGACGCACCTGTTCTGCATCGGCGGCCCGTCGCAACGGGCACCGAATGCCGAATGAGCAAGGCCCGGACGCAACCTCGGCATATCCGCTACGATCGTGGCAACCTGCGTCGTGATGGCAAGGATTTCCGGTCCAGAAGGATTCAACGTCAAGACTGGACTAGGCGGAATGCGATAAATAGGGTGCGATCTGTGCAATGGGAATTGCCGGGTCGATGGGTGTCCGACTCGGCGCACCGCCAGGGGCGGCCGTGTTGTCGAGTGAGATTGCCGACCGAGAGACCGTAACGACCAGTCTACCGCGCCACTGCCTCACAAGAGGGACACGGGGTTCTACTGTTTCGCTTCCCCCGGAGGTTTCTGGGTCAGTCCCTTGAGGAAACGCTGTCAGGTGGTTGGAGGGGTCTGGACTTTTTCGGGCACCCCCGGAGACCGCCCGCGGGCTCTTTGAGCAGCCTGGGCCATCCCTGGCTGCTCAGCCCGGCGGCGGAATCTCCCATCTCGCGAGCTACTCCGCATCGCCGAACTGCTTGCTGCAGCTTGAGTTACGAAACATGCGGCCTTCCATCTCTCGCCGCAGCCATGCGGCGAGGGCTGGCCGAATGCCTGAGTCGGGCCGACCTGCGGAAAACGGAAGTGCCCTCCCACGAAGGGTTTGCTTGAAATCGCCGCGCCCCGGAATTAGTATTGACGGGAGTGTCTGCGGCGAGGCCGTCGCGAGCGGTGCTGTCGCAGACGGGTCTGTTGGTTCTTGGTCGTCTGGTAAGGTTCGCGGCGCAGCGATATCCGGACCCAGCGCGTCCAAGGACGTGCCCGGATGTCACGATCGGCTTTGCCCCTCCCCAACCTAGTCCGCTCTGCGAGGAGTCCGTGGTCATGTTTCAGAGAGTCGCTCTCGTGGCAGGAGTCCTGCTCCTTCTATGCCAATCTCCGTCGTATGGGCAGGACGGCATTGCCGGCCAGTTGTATGGAGCTGGAGTCCACGCCTACTTCGGAGGCGAGTTCCAGCAGGCACACAAGATGCTGACGGAGTCGATCGGCGCCGGGAGTCACGATCCGCGGACCTACTATTTCCGCGGGCTGGCATACTCCCAATTGGGCCGCGAGGAGGAAGCGGAACTCGATTTCGCCAAGGGAGCGGAACTCGAGACCGCGGATATCGATCGGCTCCAGAGCATCAGCAAATCGTTGGAGCGGATCCAAGGGTCGGATCGCCTGAAGATCGAGAAGCATCGCATCAAAGCGAGGGTCGCGGCCTACCAGAAGGCCGAGGAGTTGCGCAAGGCCCGCTACGAGCAGTTGCGGCGCGAGGAGGACCGCGTATTGGAGCAGCAGTCGCAGGCCGCGCCGGTTCCGCCCGGACAGGGTTTGCCCGTCGCCCCGGACGTATCCTTTGGGGAGCCCGCAGGGAAGAAGCCGGCGGCCAAGCCGGCGACGGGGACCGAGCCGGCCCCCGAAGCCGAGGCCATGCCCGAGCCCGACGCAGCGGCGCCCGCTGCCGGGCCGGCCGGTGGCGACGCCAAGAAGGCGGCGGCGCCCGGCGCGGCCATGCCCGAGTCCGCGGGGGGCGCCGATCCCTTCGCCCCGAGTCCTGTCGAGGAAAAGAAGGCTACGGGAAAGAAGGCGGCGGGTGAGGCAGACGCGGAGGCAGGCGTTGCGAAGAAGAAGGCGAGCGACAAGAAGAAGGCGGCCGCCGACGACGACATGGATCCGTTTGCCGCCCCGGCCGGGGAAGAGAAGCCCGCGGCCAAGAAGAAGGTGGCTGACGACGATATGGATCCGTTCGCCGCCCCGGCCGACGAGAAGAAGCCCGCGGCCAAGAAGAAGGCCGCTGCCGACGATATGGATCCGTTCGCCGCCCCGGCCGACGAGAAGAAGCCTGCGGCCGAGAAGAAGGCCGCTGCCGACGACGCCGATCCGTTCGCGGCCCCGGCCGACGAGAAGAAGCCCGCGGCCAAGAAGAAGGCGGCCGCCGATGAGGACGCCGACGCGATGGCTGCCCCGGACGAGGAGAAGAAGCCTGCGGCCAAGAAGAAGGCCGCGGCCGACGACATGGATCCGTTCGCCGCCCCGGACGAGGAGAAGAAGCCCGCGGCCAAGAAGAAGGCCGCGGCCGACGACGCCGATCCGTTCGCGGCCCCGGCCGAGAAGAAGTAGTCGGCGGACAAGTGGAGTCGGGGCGGCACCTTCCCGTCGGCCCTTTGGGAGATGTCGTGACGGATTCGCTCAAGTCGCGGATCGGGTTGGAGAACGACCTCTCGCAGGTGGCCTGGTCCTTGCGCGAGGGTGCCCAGGGGATTCGTGCGGGAGTGGTGGGCGGGTATCAAGTGACCTGCTCCGACGAGGCCGAGTGGGAGTGTGCCCGCGCGTTCCAACGTCTTTTCGTCGAAGCCCTCTTGCCAGGTCTGAAGCCGGATAGCCGGGCCCCGTTCCGTTCCATCAACCTGGGAAGCCGCTACGAACCCGGAGCGGTCCGGATCGCCGAGGAACACTTCGCCCCGGAGTCGCCCGGAGCAGCCAAGCTCCTGGTGGTCAAGATCAACGCCCACGTCGGCGTGCGTCCGTCCGCCCACGGGTTCGAGTACGGCTGGATGCAACGCTACGAGCGACCTTCGGCGTGCTGTGGGGCCTTGGCGGGACTGCTGGAGGGGAAACGCCTGCCGGCGCTCGACGAGTTGCACGAGACGTTCGGCTCAGGCGGCCTGGACCGCTTGGCCATTCTCCGCGACGCGACGCGCGTGCCGCCACCCTACCGCGCCCTCCTGGCGGCCGTGGTCAACGCCCGTTTGCAGGCCGACCGGGCCGTCGACGACATCCGAAGCCACCGTCCCGAATCGCCCGCGACGTTCCTGGTCGTTCCGTGCGTGACGATCAATCGCCCCGGGCCCGACACCGAGTTGGTCGTCGGCGAATATGGCGTCGATTGGACCGGCGGGGCCGCTTCTGTTGCGTACCAGGGCCTGGGCGACAACCCGGGCGCGTACCGCGTGCGATTCCAGTTCGACCGCCTCTGCGTCGAAGACGACCACTGGCCGGGCGTGCGGTAACGTTCGCCGTCTTGCTTGCCGGGCGGTCCGTCCCCTCATCCGCCGGTTGGGTGCGAGGCCGCTGCACTCTTACGGGGAGGCGACGGGCCCAAGGGATTTGGGGTGCCTGAGTGTATTCGCACCATACCCCCATCAAGGGCCGTTCCCGTGCTTGTTGAGGCGAATTAGGATAGGTCTTATAGGGCATATCCAACCCACAGGTGCTCAGAGTCTATGAATCTCCGACGTCTCTCCAAGATCTTCCGTCGCGCAGCTCGTGATCGTCACTCCGTCCGTTCGGCCACGTTGTTCCGTTGTGCCCGAGTGGAATCGCTGGAATCGCGGCAGTTGCTGTCCGTCAACGCCGCGCCGGTCCTGACGGCCGCCGCCCCTTCGCTGGGCAGCACCAACGAGGATACGGTGAAGGTGATCGGTCTGGCGGACACGTTCATCAACAAAGGAACGGGGACGACGACCATCACCGACGCCGATACGGGCGCCGTGGTGGGCGGGATCGCCGTCACGGGCGTCGCCGGCAACGGCACCTGGGCCTACTCGACCAACGGCTCGACCTACACGGCGATCGGAACGGTCTCGGCGAGCTCGGCTTTGCTCCTGCCGAAGACCGCCTCACTGCGTTACACGCCGGACGGGAAGAACGGCGAGACGGCCACGATCACGTACCGCGCGTGGGACACGACCACGGGCACCGCGGGAAGCAAAGTCAGCACCACAACCAGCGGCGATTCCACGGCCTTCAGTTCCACGACCGACACCGCCTCGCTGACCGTGACCGGCGTGAACGACGCCCCGGTCCTCACCGCGGCAAGCCCGTCGCTGGGCAGCACGACCGAGGAGACGGCCAAGGTGATCGCCCTCTCGGGGACGTTCCTTAACAACGGCACCGGGACGACGACGATTACCGACCTCGACACGAGCGCGGTGGTGGGCGGGATTGCCGTCACGGGCGTCGCCGGCAACGGTACTTGGGCCTACTCGACCAACGGCTCGACCTACACGGCAATCGGAACGGTCTCGGCGAGTTCGTCGCTCCTCCTGCCGAAGACCGCCTCGTTGCGTTACACGCCCGACGGGAAGAACGGCGAGACAGCCACGATCACGTACCGCGCGTGGGACACGACCACCGGCACCGCCGGGACCAAAGTCAGCACGGCGACCAACGGTGGTTCTACGGCCTTCAGTTCCACGACCGACACCGCCTCGCTGACCGTGACCGGCGTGAACGACGCCCCGGTCCTCACCGCGGCAAACCCCTCGCTTGGAAGCACCGCGTTGAGCACCGCCAAGGTGATTTCCCTTTCCGGGACATTCCTCAATAACAGCACGGGAACGACGACGATCACCGACGCCGACACGAGTGCCATCGTGGGCGGGATTGCCCTGACGGGCGTCACCGGGACCGGCACGTGGGCCTACTCGCTCGACGGCTCGACCTTCACCTCCGTCGGCACGGTCTCGACGACCTCCGCGCTGCTTCTGCCGAAGACGGCGTCGCTCCGCTTCACGCCCACCGGCACCGGCAGCCAGACGGCCACGATTTCCTACCGCGCGTGGGATACGACTACCGGCACCGCCGGCAACAAGGCCGATGCGACGACCAGCGGCGGTTCCACCGCATTCAGCTCCGCCACCGACACCGCTTCGCTCTCCGTGAACACCGCCCCGGTCCTCACCGCGGCAAGCCCCTCGCTCGGAAGCACGAGTTCTGCGGCAGCCAAGACGATCGCCCTCTCCGGGACATTCCTCAACAACAGCACGGGGACGACGACCATCACCGACGCCGACACCGGCGCGGTGGTAGGCGGAATCGCCCTGACGGGCGTCACCGGGACCGGCACGTGGGCCTACTCGCTCGACGGCTCGACCTTCACCTCCGTCGGCACGGTCTCCACGACTTCCGCCTTGCTTCTGCCAAAAACCGCATCGCTTCGATACACGCCCGGCGGCAGCAGCCAGACGGCCACGATCACGTATCGTGCATGGGACACGACCACCGGCACCGCCGGCAACAAGGCCGACACGACGACCAGCGGCGGCTCCACCGCCTTCAGCTCCGCCACTGACACGGCCTCGCTCTCGCTCGACACGGCGGCCCTTTCCGGCTTCGTCTACGTCGACACCAACAACGACGGACTTCGCACGAAGTCGGGTGGCAAGTCCCACGTCGGGATCCCGGGCGTTCCCGTCAAGCTGCTCAGCAAGGGCACCGGCTCCACCTGGACGGAGGTGCCGGGCAAGTCGCCCATCCTGACCGGCTCGGACGGGTCGTATCGGTTCGAAGGCCTGCCGGCCGGCACCTACCGTATCCAGGAAGTCCAGCCCACCAAGTTCCGGGACGGCAAGGAGACGGCAGGGCAGGTCGGAGGCACGAGTCGAGGGACGGCCGGCGATGACCAGATCGAGGTACAGCTCGCCGCAGGCGAGCAAGGCAGCGAGTACGACTTCGGGGAGCACGGGCTGCGGGCGCAGGCGGTCTCTTTGAGGATGTTTCTGGCGTCCTCGCGCCCGTCTTCCAAGGCGGCCGCGGGCATCAATGCCGCGCCCACGGTCGATCTCTCGAAGGCCGCCAAGGGGAGCGGCTCCAGCGTGTCGTACACCGCCGGCGGATCGGTGGCCATCGCGGCAACCGACGCGGCGCTGGCCGACGCCGACAGCCCGATGCTCAGTCAAATGACGGTGACGATCACGAATCTCACGGACGGCGAGTCCGAGAAGCTCACGGCCGATACCTCCGGCACGTCGCTCACCTCGGCCTATTCCGGGGGAGTGCTCACGATCTCGGGAGTGGCCGGTGTGTCCACCTATCAACAGGTGCTGAAGACCGTCAAGTACAGCAATACGGCGACGTCGCCGCACGCGGCGAACCGCACGGTCAAGGTCGCCGCCTTCGACGGCTGCGACTGGAGCAGGGCTGCAATCGCCACCGTCCTCTGGAGCACGACCGCGTAGCGCGGCGTACGTCGCACCTCAAGGACCTTATGGAAGCCGGCCGCACGTCATGCGTTGCGGCGGACCGCTTCGAGATTTCCCTCGCGAAACGCCGCGGCCATGGCCAGCGGGACCTCGGCCTCGGCCAGAATCACGTGGGCCCGGTTCCCGGCCACGGCAGCCTTCATTTCCTGTTCCCGGGCCAGGGCCAACGCGCGGCGCTCTTCGGCCTTGGCACGGGCCACGCGGGTGTCGGCCTCGGCCTGGAGGGTTTGCAGCTTCGCCCCGATGTTCTCGCCCACGTCGATGTCGGCGATGTCGATGGAGACGATCTCGAAGGCGGTCTGGGCGTCCAGCCCGCGCTGCAATACGGCCTTGGAAATCTTGTCCGGGTTCTCCAGGACGGTCAGGTGCATCTCCGACGAGCCGATCGCCGTGATGATCCCTTCTCCCACCCGGGCAATGATCGTCTCTTCGGTCGCCCCGCCGATCAGCCGGGGCAAGTTCGTGCGCACGGTGACTCGGGCCCGCACCCGCAACTCGACTCCGTTCTTGGCGATGGCGTTGAGGGTCGACTTGTGGCTCTTGGTCGGATCGGGGCAATCGATCACCTTGGGGTAGACGCTGGTGCGCACGGCGTCGAGCACGTCACGGCCGGCCAGGTCGATCGCGGCGGCGCGGTCGAAGTTCAGGTCCAAGTCGGCGCGGTGGGCCGCGATCAGCGCGCGGATCACGTTCATCACGTTCCCGCCCGCCAGGTAATGGGCCTCAAATCGCCGCGTGCTGATCCCCATCTCCTTGTCGGAGCCGATGCCCGATTGCATCGCCATGATCTTCGCCTGGACGATCAGCCGGGCATTCACCTGGCGGAAGCTCATGCCGATCAAATCGAGGAGGCCCACCCGAGCGCTCGACATGTACGCCTGGAACCAGAGATTCCCGTACGCGAAGACAATAATGACCAGCAGTACGGCGATAACGACCAACACCACCCCACCGACGATCAGCCACGGGGTCGCACCGGTCGGCAACGCGAACAGGGGTAGTGCCCAGGACATGCTTATTCTCCAATGTAGGAATCGTTAGGTTTAGCGGGCGGGCTTGCCCGCCGCGGCGTCACCGTCTGCGGTTAGCATAGCCAATCCAGCGCCCGGAGAACAGCTTCCGGGGGATGGTTGACCAATAATAATGGTTCATCCGACTGAAGGGTGCGCGGGCCTTCGGCCCGGGATTTTCAAGGCATAAGTCCGGTGTCCAATGGTACTTGCCTACGGTTTGTCAGCGCGGACATACCGGAGCCGCCTGGAGAAACGGAGTCAGGCTCTGCGGGGACGCAAGTGAGACAAGGGATATCCAGGTTCCGGTGCGCCCATGGCGCGTCAGGCCCCTGATGGCTTATGTCACCAGGGGCCGTTCTCGTGAAACCCACATTGGACACCGGACCCATGCCTGAGAAAATCCTGCGGCGCAGCCGCAACCCGCGCAACAACTTGCCTCTGCGCACCCTTCAGTCGGATGAACCAGAATAATCAACGGCCCGCCAGGATACTAGAGTAGGTCAAGGCTTTCCAGCCTGACTCCGGCCGATTGTCAGGCCGGAAAGCCTGACCTACAGCGTCGCCTAGTATCGTGGCGGGTGGTTGATAATAATAGCAGAAGCTCTCCACACCGCGATTTCGGTGCGGGTTGTCGCCCCAACCGCCTGATTCCCGGGCCGGCGTCTGCTATGTTTGAACGTATGTCGACACGAGAACTCTCGCATCTCGAACTGCTCGCCGAGGTGGACACCCTCGGGGAATCCCTGCAAAGATGGGCTGCCGAATCCCCCGCATGGAGGCAAGCACGTGCCTGCCGGGCCCTGGTGCATCGGCTTACGGAACGGCTCGACGCGCTCCGCGTGCGTCTGGAGGCCCCCCTCCTCGTAGCAACTTTGGGGGGGACTGGCGTCGGCAAGAGTGCCTTGGTGAACGCCTTGGTCGGAGCGGAGGTGGTGGAGACCGGGAAGTCGCGTCCGACGACCGGCCGGCCAATGCTTGTCTGCCGGCCCGACCTTGCGCCGGAGTCGCTCGGAATCGATCCGGCTACGGTGGAGGTCGTTCACCGCGATCTCCCGGCATTGGCGAACCTCGTGGTGATCGACTGCCCCGACCCGGACACGACCGAGACCGCCGGCGCCCCGGGCACCAACCTGGCTCGGCTGCGGCAGATTCTCCCTTATTGCGACGTCCTGTTGGTGGCCACCACGCAGCAGAAGTACCGCAGCGCCCGGGTCGCGGAGGAATTGGCCGGGGCAGCGGCCGGGGCCCGGCTCGTGTTCGTCCAGACGCACGCCGACAGCGATGGCGACATCCGCGACGACTGGCGGGCGATGCTCGATCCCCGGTACGCCTCGGGGCACATCTTCCTAATCGATTCGCTCGCGGCGTTGGCCGATGCCCAGAACGGCCTGGAGCCTCGCGGCGAGTTCGGCGCCTTGGTCGATCTGCTCACGCGTCAGTTGGCCGGGAGCGCTGCGGCCCGGATCCGCCGGGCGAACCTGCTGGACCTGGTCGATCAGACCCTTTCGGCGTGCAGCCGCCGCATGGAGGAAGGGCTGCCGGACGTGCAGAGACTCCGCGAGGCGATTGAAGAACAGCGGTCGCTTCTGGGCACCCGGCTCGCCCGGGAGATGCGGGCCGATCTCCTCTCCAGCCGCCGGCAATGGGAGAGCCGTTTGCTGGGAGAGGTCTTGTCGCGGTGGGGATTCAGTCCCTTTGCGTTGGTCCTGAGGCTGTATCACGGGATCGGCGGTCTGGTGATGCGTGGGCTGGTTCTCCGGGCCCGGACGCCGGCCCAGATGGCCCTCTGGGGCGCGGTGGAAGGCGTCCGCTCGTGGCAGGCATTCCGTCGCCGTCGCCAGGCGGAGGCCGCCGCGGCCCAGGTCGCGGCGGGATGCTGGGACCCGGCGGAATTGCGAAGCGCCGCTTTGGTCCTCGACGGCTACGCGGCCCAGGCGGGGATCGAGCAGGAATCCTCGACGACCGAGACGGTGTTTCGCGAGGCGGACGCTGCGGCAACCGGCGTGGCCGAGACGCTGGCCGCCGAACTTCAGTCGGTGTTGGGTCGGGCGGCGCAGCGTCACACCGGATGGTTTACCCGCTACCGCTACGACGCGCTTTTCCTGGTTGTACTCGTGGCGCTCTTCTTCCGTCCGGCCAAGAATTTCTTCTACGATTCCTGGCTTGCCTCTCCGCCCGCGCCGTTGCTGGGAGTCGATTTCTACCTGCTCTCGGCGTTCTGGCTGGCGGTCTGGTGCGGGGTGCTGCTGTGGAGCTTCAACCGCCGGCTACGGCGATGCCTGGCCCGCGAGGTCGGCCAGTTGGCCGAGGGCTGGGCCGCGCCGCGTTTGGCGGGCGGGATCTTCGCCCGGCTCGAAGCCCCGTGCGGCCGCATCGACCACTACCGCCAGGAACTCGCCCGGCTCCGGCAGCGCGTCGCCGCGCTCCGCCATCGCGTGGCCCAGCCCGACGAGTTGCTCGGCTACCAGCGGTAGCGCTGGTGGGGGCCAGGGGTTAGGGTTCAGGGTTCAGGGTTCAGGGTCTTGCGGCTGCGGCTTTCGTGGGAGTCGCATGTCGTCACTTGGCGCAGCCGAAAGTGTGGCATGCCGTCACTCGGCGCAGCCGAGGGTCGGCATGGAAGCCGCCAAAGGGTGGCCCAGGTCGCAGGGTGGCACCGAAAGCTCCGCTTTCGGTGTCGCGCAGCGACAAGAGGGTTTGCCGAGATCCCCGGGCACGGTACGTTTGGTCAAAGCAAGCCTCTTGTGCCTCCGGCACCCCGATAGCAGGAGCT
>Ga0067045_1028510_pt1 | contig 32078 bp, 27 predicted proteins | sample TerdegcTABiofilm_FD_59184 | JGI IMG/M metagenome (GOLD analysis project Ga0067045, IMG submission 59184) | Combined Assembly of (Gp0054472, Gp0054536) Wastewater bioreactor microbial communities from Singapore -Terephthalate degrading...
TGTGACGGGTTCCCTGCATATGGGACATGCTCTTACAATAACGATAGAGGATATTTTTGTAAGATGGCACAGGATGAAACAGGAAAAGACATTATGGCTGCCGGGGACAGACCATGCGGGGATAGCGACCCAGATGGTTGTCGAGAGGGAACTCAGGAAGGAGAATCTTTCGAGACATCAGCTCGGGAGGGAAGAGTTTTTAAAAAGGGTCTGGGACTGGAAAAACAAATACGGCAACAGAATTATCGAGCAGCTCAAGCTTCTTGGTGCCTCCTGTGACTGGAAGAGGCTCAGGTTCACTCTGGATGAACAGCTTTCAAAGGCAGTTTTGAGGGCATTCGTTACTCTCTATAACGAAGGGCTTATTTACCGCGATTTCAGGCTGATAAACTGGTGCCCGAGATGCCAGACGGCGCTCTCCGACCTCGAAGTAGATTATGAGGAGAATATTAAGGGTGAGATGTATTCATTTGCATACCCGCTGACGGAGGGTGGTGAGATTGTTGTCGCTACTACGAGACCTGAGACTATGCTCGGGGATACAGCGGTTGCAGTTCATCCGGACGATCAGCGGTACAAACATCTCGTAGGAAAGATGATAAGACACCCGATTCTGGGATATGAATTCCCGGTAATAGCGGACGAAAAGCTCGTCGAGATAGGGTTCGGCACTGGCGCCGTAAAGGTCACACCCGCTCACGATTTCAATGACTTCGAGACAGGGAAGCGACATAACCTCAAAAGTATCAACCTCCTGACAGATGACGGACGTATCAATGAGAACGGCGGAAAATTTATGGGTATGACTGTGATGGAGGCGAGGAAGGCCGTCAAAGAGGAGCTTAAGAGACTCGGACTCGAGAGGGGGTCGAAGGAACATCTGATGGCAATAGGAAGGTGTCAGAGATGCCGCGAAATTGTCGAACCGTATCTCTCAAATCAGTGGTTTGTAAACACAAAGCCGCTCGCCGAACCGGCTATCGAGGCAGTAGAAAAGGGGATTGTAAAGATAATACCTGAGAACTGGACGAAGACTTATTTTCACTGGATGCGCAACATAAATGACTGGTGTATCTCGAGACAGCTCTGGTGGGGTCATCAGATTCCTGTGTATTACTGTATGGACTGTTCAAAGATACCGGCTGATTACAAGCAGATACCATTTGATGCAAAACCGCTTGTGTCGGAGAGTATCATCAGCAGATGTCCTTCCTGCAGCGGCGACCGTATAGTCCGCGACCCCGATGTGCTCGATACCTGGTTCTCCTCGGCACTCTGGCCGTTTTCGACTCTGGGCTGGCCGGAAGAAACGAAAGACTTAAAAGACTTTTATCCGACTGACCTGATGGAGACAGGTTTCGATATTCTCTTCTTCTGGGTTGCAAGAATGATGATGATGGGAATTCATTTTACAAACAGGGGCCAGCCTCTCGAGAAGAGAGTCCCCTTCAGGACTGTTTATCTCCACGCTATGGTGCGCGATGAGAAGGGTCAGAAGATGAGCAAGACGAAGGGGAATGTCATTGACCCTGTGGACGTCACCTCGAAGTACGGAGCAGATGCCCTGAGATTTACGCTTGCCTCTATGGCGGCACAGGGACACGACGTTAAACTCTCGATGGAGAGGGTAGAGGGCTACAAACACTTCGGTACCAAGCTGTACAACAGCGCCAGATTTGTTCTTATGAATCTTAAGGATTTTGAAAAGGTCGACCTCTCAGGCAATCTCTCTGTTTACGACAGATATTTTCTGATGCGTGCAAGGATGCTGACATATTCCGTAAATGAATCGCTCTCAAACTATCGTATCGATGAGGCGGCAAATGCGATTTATCATTTTGTATGGCACGAATTCTGTGACTGGTATCTGGAGCTTGCAAAACCTTTTATCTATCAGGAAGAGGATAAGGGTAAAAGAAACGGGACGTTGTCGGTTCTGATTCTTGTTCTGGATTATGTGTTGAGACTATTGCACCCGTTTATGCCGTTCATTACCGAAGAGATATGGCAGAAGATAAAATCATTTTCCGGGGATAAGGCTGAATCTCTTGCAGAGGCTCAGTTCCCGTCAGGACTCTGGTCTGCGGATTCTGTCACCGAAGAGGAGAAGAATGCAATGCTGAGGACCTCCCTTGTTATGGAGATTGTCTCCGCAATCAGAAATTTCAGGACCGAGCATCAGATAGAGAGCTCGAAGAAATTCAGTGTGCTGATAAATACTGACCTCGGTCTCGGTGAACTTGAAAGAGCAGCTTTAATAAAGCTTGCGAATATCGATAAAATCGGCATAGAGACTTCAAAGCCCGGCAAATCGTTTGTTATACCGCTTGTCGGGGCCAAAACAGAACTCTATGTAAGTGCGGAGGGGATAATAGATATCGCAAAGGAAAGAGGAAGGCTGAAAAAGGAACTCGAAAAGGCCGAAAAGGATATTGCCTCCGTCGAGAAGAAGATGTCCGACTTCGATTTTCTCTCTAAGGCACCTGCAAGTGTGGTCGAATCAACCAATATCAGATTCGAGGACCTGAAAAGGAAGATTGAAAGGCTAAAGGTCCTTATAGAAGAGATAGAAAAATTTGCATAAACGTAAGAGGTAAGAGATGGATATTAAAAAGCTTGTCAGAGATGCATTAAGGGAGGATATGCCTGTTTCGGATATTACTACTGATAATATAGTACCTGATGATATGAAAGGGAAGGCGGTTCTTCTTGTAAAGGAGGAGTCTGTAATATCCGGCCTTGAAATATTTGCTGCCGTCTTTGAGGAACTGGGTGGTGTAGAAGTAGAATTTAATGTCAGTGACGGAGATTTGGTGCCTCAGAATACAGAAGCTGCCTATCTTAAAGGGAATCTGAGAAATATTCTGAAGGGTGAGAGAACGGCTCTCAATTTTATAATGCACCTCTCCGGTGTGGCAACACTTACGAGAAAATATGTTGATGCAGTCGAAGGTACGGGTGTAAAGATAGTCGATACAAGAAAGACTCTTCCGCTTATGAGATTGATGGAAAAGAAGGCTGTCAGAGACGGCGGAGGATACAATCACCGGTTCTCGCTCTCAGATGGGGTACTGATAAAGGACAATCATATTGCTGTTGCCGGTTCTGTAAGGAAGGCCGTGGAACTTGCAAAGAGCGGGGTTCATCATCTTGTAAAAATCGAGGTCGAGGTCCAGAAACTCTTCCAGATCGAAGAGGCAATAGAATCGGGCGCCGATGTGATTATGCTGGACAATATGAATCCGGAGGATATCAGAAGGGCGATAGAGATTGTGAGGGGAAGGGTCCCTGTGGAGGTCTCAGGAGGGGTAAATCTCGAAAACATAAAGGAAATCGCCCGTTATAAACCGGATTTTATTTCGATAGGTAAAATCACCCATTCGGCAAAAGGCATAGATATGTCTATAGAAGTGGTAAAGAGGAAGAAGGAGTGAATCTACAGATTCCTGTTAGTCATTTTGACTATTGTTTCAAAATGGAATGTGTGGGGAAACTGGTCGAGAAGAGTTACTTCATCGATATCGTAGAAATTCTTATAAAAATAATAGACATCCCTCGAAAGTGTAGCCGGGTCACAACTTACATAAATGATTCTCTTCGGATTGAGGTTTATCACCCGGTTTATTGCCTTCTTTGACATTCCCGCTCTCGGCGGGTCAAGAATAATCAGGTCAGGTTTTCTGAATCTTTCCGGAATCTCGGCATTCTCGACAGAGGAGGTGAGAATTTCGATATTGCCGGTCCTGTTTAAAAGGATATTTCTTTTGAGGAGTGCAGACGCCGCTGTAACTTCTTCCACAGAGAGAACAAGTTCAAAGTGCTTTGCAAGAGGCAGGCTGAAAAATCCGCTTCCGGCATAGAAATCTATTGCAGTGATTCCTTTCTCCTTTTGAATTACTTCATTCTGAAATGTATCCAGTGTGAATATGTTTGCCTGAAAGAAGACCTGTGGTTTCAGAATATAATTCAATCCGTTTACAGAGAGCAAAAGGTTATCATTAAAGTCTTTTATCGGGTATGTAGATAGATTATTTTTGTCTGTAGCTATGAATAACCGGTTTAGTTCAACGGAACTGATATTGTTGTTGAGATGGTGAATGGCTTCATTGATTCTGCTGTGGAGGATATGGCATCTCTCGATTTTTATAAATTCATTTGAGTTGAATCTGGTAAATCCGGTTTTTGCATTTCTTACAAGAAACTGGGCTCTGAGTCTGTATCCTGTATCAGGTCTCGAACCGATACATCTGATCGGGAACTCAGTTTTCAGTGCCCTTGTCAGAAATTCTGAGAGAATCTCTTTTTTCATTTCAATCTGGAAATCGTAGTCTGAATGCATAAGCTGACATCCGCCGCAGACCTGATAGTATTCACAGGCCGGTTTTGTCCGGTACCGGGACGGGTTTTTAATATTTATTGCCCTGCCTATCGAGTATGATTTTTTTGTCATAATAATCTCGGCGTCGGCGATTTCGCCCGGAAGTGTGTAATAGACCATATATGTCTTTCCGTCCTTATGGCCGAGACCGAGTCCGCGGTGAACAAGTTTACTGATTTTTATATTACTTTCTGTCAATTTTAGCTCTGAGAATTTCTCTGCGTCCGAAACAATGTACATGCGCGCTGAAAAAATCGGGGCGAGTGGATTTGAACCACCGACCTCTTGCTCCCAAGGCAAGCGCGCTAAACCAGGCTGCGCTACGCCCCGACGCAGGGGTGTCTATATATTGTATAAATTTTGTATTTGCAAGAAAATACTATTATGGTATTATCCCCTCCGATTGATTATGTCTGAGGTCAGGTAAATGAATTTCAGGAACTATTTTTCCGGCAGAGTAATTTTTATTCTTTTATTATCCTTTCTTTTTTCCTGCTCCGACTCCGGGTCGGTCAGAGAGTGTAGCAATAACAATGACTGCGGCATCGGGTATCAGTGTCTTAATTACAGATGTGTAAAGAGTGAAAATCTGCAGGTCTGTAAGACTGATGAAGACTGTTCGGACAATTCTATGAAATGTATCGGCGGATTCTGCCAGTATCCGTCTTCGGGTTGCAGGAATGACAAGGACTGTCCGCAGGGATACACCTGTAATTTGTCGACCAAAGTATGTGAGATATCGGTTTTAGGTGATGCTGGTACTGAGTTGCCCTCCGAAGACATTACGGATATAAGTAATTCGAAGATATGCGAATCGGATTTCAACTGTGATATCCCGGAACCTTATTGCAGGAATAATGTATGTGTAAGCTGCAGGTTGATTGGTTGTGAAAGTAATATGGTATGCAATGAGGAAACAGGCCTTTGTAACAGAGTCAAGCCGGATGCCGGAAGTACTGATACAGGGATTACAGATGTCTCTGCTACTGATGTTGGTGCTGAGGATACAGGTTTCGATGCCGGAAGAGGATGTCTGGATACGGGGTGCAACTGTGATATGTATTGTGACAGCGTTACACAGAAATGTGTTGCGGGATGTAAGTATGATACCGACTGCTGTACCGGGAAGTGTGTAAACGGAAAATGTGAATCAGCAAATATATGTTTCAATAACAACGACTGTGCATCCAATCCTGCAAACAAATATTGTGAGACCAGCTCCGGTGTCTGTGTTGAATGCCTCGAAGATTATCAGTGTCCTAATTCCACCTGTGATAAGAGTTCGTATAAGTGTAATCCGATTGCACCCGGTACTATCGGGGACAATTGCAATGATTCAGAATTTAAGTGTCAGTCAGGGCAGTTCTGCATAAAGGAATCAGAAGGAACAGGCTTTGTCGGCGGATATTGTTCTCAGGATTGTACGAGTTTTGATAACTGCCCGTACGACTGGGAGAACGATGTATATAGTATTTGTGTTCAGGTGGCATCAAATCCGACCAAGAGATGGTGCCTCAAGGAGTGTAATTCGAATTCGGATTGCAGAAGTGAATATGTCTGTTATCCTCTGAATTCCTATGAGAGTATCTGCTGGCCGAGGTGCAATAATCCCGGCAGGAAATGTCCGACAGGTTATGTCTGTAATACCCAGACAGGATTCTGTGAAGGGACCCAGAGTGTCGGGCAACCCTGCGGCGGAACATATAACTACTGCAAGGAGGGTCTGATCTGTGCGGGACCTTCAACCGGTCAGGCATACTGTTATGAGGCCTGTGACCATTTTAGTGATGCATTCTGCAAGGACAACTCGATATGTGTGGAACTGGATGATGATACGAGCATCTGTGATTTTGGAGGAGATGTCCCCGCCGGCGGCGATTGTACCTACAAGGATTGTCAGAAAGGTCTTCTTTGTATGGGTAATTCGGTTAGCGGATATAAGTGTTACTATGCCTGCGACAGATATGATAACAACCCAAAATGCCCGACAGGAAAGACCTGTACATCGATCAGCGGGGAATTCCAGTTAGGGTATTGTAAATAGGAGGTTTTTTATGAACAGATTATTCGCTGTATCACTTTTTATTCTGGCATTATGCTTCGCCTACTGTGACCTTGCAGTTACAGAAGTGGAAACTGAGGATGCAGAGTCCTCGGATATTGAAATTCTGACCGATATTACTGCTTCGGATATCGTTTCGGATATTATAGTGAAGGATGAAGGAACGACTGACATTACCGGCGATGATATTGTTGTTGCCAGCTGTGAAAACGACAGGGACTGTAATCCGGAAAAACCTTTCTGTAAAGATAAGGTATGTGTACAGTGCCGTACAAATGATGACTGTGACAGCAATCAGATATGCAATGAAAAATCCGAGTGTGAAACAGCAGAGAAGACCTGCATAAAAAATACAGACTGTGATATGGGGTATATATGCAAAGACAAAAAGTGTGTCGAAGGATGTGTAACTTCCAAAGACTGTCCTCCTGCAAGCAAACCAAACAGTAAATTCTGCAATACTGAATCCGAAAATCCGGTCTGTGTGGAGTGCCTTGCCGATGATGACTGTATAAAGGCAGGACTGGGGACTAAGTGTGATGAGACAAAGACCTGTATAACCATTACCTGTGACCCGCCCTGTAAGGAATGGGAGCACTGTACAAATGAGGCAAAGTGTGAGCTGAATGACGGGGCATGCAACAGCGATAAGGATTGTCAACTCATTGACCCTGCAAATATCTGCAATATGACTACCCATACCTGTGAATTTAAGCCGCAGTGTAAAGTAGATACGGATTGTAATACCTTATGTCCGGAGTGCGGTGGTTATTGCAGGAGCCAGAGATGTGACTGCATAGTCAATTGCCCCAAGAAAGGGATATGTGAAAAGTGTACCGATACTATCGAGTGCGATACAGGTCTTGAGTGCAGGGGACTTACCGGTAAATACTGCCAGCCCGCAAACTGCCAGACCCAGCAGGATTGCGGCGGAAAATACTGTGTTCTGGGTTATTGTGCCTGCGGCATTTAGTCTCGGGCCAGAATTTTTCGGATTTCACTGCTCATAATTTCCGAGGTCTTATAGCCCTCGAACATACTTTTTACAACCGATAATTTACGTCTGATAACGTCTGTCTGTATTCTGTTTGTAACTATATTTATGACAGAACTGACTATTTCGTCTCTTATAAGATAGGGGCTGATGATTTCGGGAATGAATCTCTCATTGAGTAATATATTCGGCATTATGGTACTGTCTGATTTTATGAAAACCTTTCCGGCCGAATATGTGAGTATATCAGGTCTGTATATGCCTATGAACGGGACATTGAGAAATGCGGCCTCCATTGTTGTGGAGCCTGAGCTGATTACTGCAAATTCAGATATTTTCAGAAGGTGCATTGCATTTGCTGACGAGTATTTTATTTTACTGTGTTTTCGGGTGTTTTGGTCTCTGATATCTGAAATTATTATTTTGTGGGATTCAAGTTTCTCCGCAAGAAGAACGGCTGCATCCTCAAACAACCGGAAATGGCGGTCCAAAACAATCTGTCTTGTGCCCGGGAATAGCGAGATTATCTTCTGCCTTAAACCTAAACCGAGTTTTTTTCTGATATCTTTTTCGTCAGGGAGTGACAACGTCTGTTCATATCTCGGATGTCCCGTATATTCTGCATCAATACCGTATTCGTTGAGCAGTCTTTGCTCGAAAGGGAATATTACGTAGATTTTGCGGAAGTATTTTTTAAGATAATTGATTCTGTATCTGCGCCATGCCCAGACCTGAGGTATGATAAAATAGAAAAGATTTAATCTCTTTTGTGAAAGAATTCTTGCAAGAAAGAGGTTGAAGTCGGGATTGTCTACGAAAAGAATATCTGTAATCGAGTTGGTATTGATGAAACTGAGAATTTCACCAAACGTCCTGAGATATTCGGATAAAATATTCAGATTCAGCCCGAGGCCGCTGAAAGACGGAATTCTGATATTGCTTCTCAGATGTTCGGGAACCTCTGAGTAGTTATGGGCTACTATGCTGATATCCTTTTGTTGTTTGGCGCCTAATAAATTTATTGCGGGAAGTATCGAATCCAGCCCTGATTTTTCGCCGGTGAGAATGAGCAGCCTTCTATTCATTATATTTCCTGAAGAGGTCTTTTTTCGTATCCATAATGATATTCGCCAGTCTGTCGGCCTCTGAATTCTTTTCTCTCGGGATGTGTGTGATCGAAAAATTTCCGAATTGTTCTATAAGTTCGGATGACTTTCTGAATAAAAGGAGGAGTGCGGGACTTTTTACCGAATAAATGCCTTTGATCTGCCTTTCGAGCAGCTCGGAATCGGTGAAGACCCTGATATCCGTTATTTTCAGTCTGAGGGACTCTCTGAGGGCGAGTATAAGAGCATTGTATTCTGCCTCGTTATTGGTCGTCTGTCTGTAATATTTGCCGCCCTCGGCAATCTTCCTTTTATTGGAGAAAATAATGAATGCGGACGCACCTGAACCGGGATTCCCGCGGGAACCTCCGTCGATATAGACATCGGCAGACCTTTTACCATCACCAGTATTCAGGTTTAATAAGGCAATTATTTCACCGGCGATTTTCTCTGCCGTTTCTTCCCCGATTTTATGGCTTTTCAGAATACGGATAATATCAGATTTGATATTCTGCTCTGCCATCAATCTCAGTTGTTCTCTTCCTTAACGTTATTTTCGTCCAGTATCTCTTCGATAAAGATTATCCTCTGACAACTCGGGCAGGTTTCGATAGAGATGGCTGCATATACCTTTGTAAAGAGCTGAGGGGGTATTCCCATATGGCAGCCGGCGCATATACCATTTACGATCGGTACAATTGCAAGTCCGTTTCTTCTCTCTTTTATCCTGTCATATTCGGCGAGTATCTCGGCCTTGATTCCTCCGAGTTCCTTTTTTCTGTCTTCGTTAAGTATATCTATGGTTTCGTTTATGCTTTTTGCCTTCGCCTTGAGTTCTTCCTCTTCCTTCTGGAATTTTTCCTTTACTTTTATAAGTTCCTTCTCCTCTTCTGAAATGAGTTTCTTGAATGAATCCATCTCCTCGAGAATCTTCAGGACCTCTTCCTCCATTTCATCGATAGCCTTTTTGAGGACCTCTATCTCGTGCATAAGTGCAATCCCCTCGCGGGAATTCTTGGATTCGTTGAAACGGGCCTCCCATTTCTTCAGGTTCGTCTTTTCTACCTTGATTTCCTCTTCAATCTTGTTTTTTCTGGCCTCGAGTTCCTTTATCTTTTCGTTCTTTTTTGCAATCGACTGTTCGACTGATTCCAGTTTTTCCTTTGTGATTTCCAGCTTTTTATTCAGGGCGGTAAGTTCGTTCTTGTGTTTGTAGATTTCAATATCAATTTTCTGGATATTTCTGAGCAGCTTTATCTGGGTAATCACATCTTCCTCCTTGGTTTAAAACAAAAAGAGCCGCTTTTGTAACAGCGGCTCTTATCTTTCAGAAACCTTTCGTTTTCTGTTATTAAACGGTCTTTGTATCGTCCTGTATTCTGATAAATATGCATCTTGCCAAAAATAACTGGGCCCACCAGGACTCGAACCTGGAACCAACCGGTTATGAGCCGGTAGCTCTACCACCTGAGCTATGGGCCCAGAGCAAAAGGGTGTTTAGCACCCAAACAGGGCAAGCAATGTAATCTAATTTATTGCTTTGGTCAACAGAAAATTTAAAATTTTTTTATCTTGGTTTTTTAAATTCGCAATCCGTCGGGAACAGGTTTCCCCCTGAAGTGAATGACGGAATTTTCGTCCTCCTCGAAGTAACCGAGAGAAAGATACTCGATTGTCAGAGGAAAAATCTTCCAGTCTCCGTTTTCCTTCAGTCTGTTTTGATTCAATTCTTCCGCATTTTTTACCATAGATTTGTCCTTCGGATTAAACCCGTCGGGCAAAATTACCTCAACTGGTTCAGAAATCATCAGAAGTCTGCCGTTGTCAACAATCTCCTCAACAATATGGGTACTGGAATGTATGTATTTTTCTCCAGCAAGTATTGCATCTCTTACAGCGTGGGCCCCTGTATATTTTCTCGTTTGGTCTGCATTTCTGATACTCAGATCGGCCGGATGCACGTTTACGGTCAGGTACCGGTTGATAATTACACCAGACAGAATACTCATATATCCTGCGAGGACAATTATGTCCGGATTGTATTTTTCGATTTTTTTGAGTGAAATTTCATCAAATTCCGGCCTGACGGACAAATCTTTCTTCGGCAAGCCCTTTCTCCTGTAAAATTCTTCTATGTTATTTGTCTCAACGGGAATGTTATATCTCTCCCCGATTTTTCCGGCATTTGATGAAGGATTGTCGGTCAGAATACATTCAACCTTGAATATGTATTTTCCCTCCCTTTGAAAGAGCTGTTCCTGATGTTCGATGATTTTTATAAGATTTGTACCGGACCCCGACATCATAGCAACGACTCTTATCTCTTTTTCCTTCCGGTCGATTAACTTTTTTAAATATGCCATAAGATCTCCGGTGAAAGCTGTGAAATTATCTACTATGATTTCAGAACGGATGCAAATCAAATAATATCCGATTACAGGCAGATTTCAGAACAATATATTAAATTATACATTCTCACCCGTTTTTACACCGGCTACAAAATGACAAAAAATCATTACGGTTTTGACAATTTGTCAAAACTGAAGGGCAATTACACCTTTTGAAACGTGGCTAATACCAGTAATAATACAGCCTGCACAACTACTTATACCTGGCACCATTGGTTAGTATACTTCAAAATGTTACGTTATATCATATGGTTAGAATAATTTTGCCCGTGGTTCCGGACATTTTATTTAGTTGGTTACATCGTAATATCTTCCCGAAATAATTCTGGAACACGAATTGATATGTAAAAAACCGCCATGGTTATTATATCATTTATTAAAAAGAATTTATGGATTCTGAATCTCTTCTTTATACTTCTTATCAGTTTTCTGATTTCACAGTTTTTTTCAACCTTCGTCGAATTCAGGTTGCGCCTTCCCCCTGATATTCCGAAACTCAAATCTCCCGTAACGCCGTCGATCCAGAATATGCCGTCCGAACAGTCCAGAATCGAGGATATAAAGAGCAAAAATTTCCTGAAAACAGTAGTCGCCGGACCGCCGCCTGCCATAGATACCTCTGTCGAGGTAAACGATGAAGGATTGAACTCGGATCTTCCGATAGCCGGCAATATTAATTACAGGCTTGTTGGTACGGTGGTCTCAAAAACAGAAGAATATTCGCTGGCCATCCTGATTGACAACAGTACAAATACAACCGGTGTCTATTCCGTAGGTGACCAGCTTCAGGATGCAGTTATAACGAGCATCGAAAGAAAGCGGATGTATTATAAAAGGGGTAAGAGAATCGAATATCTCGACCTCGAAGAAGAGGGTAAGGAGAAGATAAGCAAGATTCAGCCCGCCCAGCCTGCACCGGTTTCGCCGGCGGGAGAGGGTATAAGCAAGATTGCAGAAGGGAAATATGTGGTTTCGCAGAGTGAACTGGAGAAGACACTTACCAACCTCAATGATGTTGCAATGCAGGCTCGAATTGTCCCCAATTTCGAAGGGGGTAAGGCAAACGGGTTCAAGATTTTTAATATCAAGGCAAATTCGATCTATGAAAAGATAGGGTTGAAAAACGGTGATGTGATTCAGAAAATAAACGGATTTGAGATAAACAGCCCTGATAAGGCATTCGAGGTTTATCAGAAGCTGAAGGATTCCAAGGCTATCAATATCGATATAAGCAGAGATGGCAGGAATATGTCATTTGATTATACAATAAGATAAGAATCAGGAGTATATTTTATGAATAGATGGATTTTATCTTTCCTTGTTTTGCTCATTTTGGTTGCCTTTTCGTCGGGTCTGATTGCGCAGACCGAGAACAGGCCAAAGTTCAATATACCTACCAAAGGGATTCTGAAAGGGAAGGATGTTCTCAATCCTCAGGTGTCCAAGAAGAAGAGACCGCCGTCGCAGGAGGCAGCCGAACCGGAGAAGGATACAAAGGCCGAGGTCAGAAAAGAAGAGACGGTTCCCAAGGGGAATGTGCTCAAGGGAGAGGAGAAGGCGGAGATTCTGGAGGCCAGCGAGTCCTCAAGCTGCCTCAAGAGCCGCGGAAAAGGTCCGTATAAGCTCGATTTCAACAAGGCAGATATTATCGATATCGTAAAATTTATCTCCGAACTCACCTGTAAGAATTTTATAATTCCGGATAATCTCAGGCAGGGGAAAATTACCATTATGTCTCCCGAACCGATTAGTGCCGAGGAGGTTTACAGGGCATTCCTGTCGGCCTTAGAGGTAAACAAGATTACTATTGTGCCCGCCGGTAAGTATCTGAAACTTATGGGACAGAGGGAGTCCATATCTGCCACTATACCGACTATTGTAGGAGATGAAAAGTATCCGGTCGACGACCGTATGATTACCAAAATCGTAAGAGTAAAGTATGTTGACCCGAATACATTACTACCGACCCTCAAACAGCTTGCCAGTAAGGACGGCGATATATTTCTGTATGCACCTACCAATGCACTCATAATAAGTGATACTGGGAATAATCTGCACAGGCTCGAGAAGATAATGGAGGAACTCGACAAGCCCGGATTTGTTCAGGAGATTCACCTCTATCCTCTGACCTATGCAGTGGCCTCCCAGATGGCCGAGAAACTCACTAATATTTTCGATGTAAAGGGTGGTCAGCAGGGTGGTCCGGCACCGGCCTTCAGACCTGCGCCTGCCCCGGGTGAACCGCCTGCTTCGGCAAAAGAGAAGAAGGATGATGAGGATACAAAGATTTCGAAGATAATTGCAGATGACAGGACCAACAAACTTATCATCATTGCAACAAAAAAATCCTTTGAGGATATTGTGGAAGTGATAAAGAAACTTGATGTGCCCGTACCGGGTGAGGGTCAGGTTCACGTATATTACCTGCAGTATGCCGATGCTGACCAGCTTGCCAATACTCTTTCACAGCTTGCACAGGGATATAAGGGTGCGAAGGGGGCGTCAACCCCGAAACCACCCACAGCCGCACCTGCCGCTCCGGGTGCCTCTGCCGAACTCTTTCAGGGAGATATCAAAATTACGGCAGACAAATCTACGAATTCCCTTCTCATCATAGCAAATCAGAACGATTACAAGAATCTTGTCAGGGTTATCGAAAAGCTTGATGTGAGAAGAAGACAGGTCTTTGTTGAGGCAGTAATTATGGAGGTTTCTCTGGACAAGCGAAAGAGTGCGGGACTAGCCTTTAATGCCGGAATGGGAATGGAATACGACGGACAGAAATTTCCTGTCTTTGCCGGTACAATGCTGGGCGGACTCAACTCGCTCGTGCTGGAACCATCTTCACTTGCTCAGCTGGGCGGATTTGTATCGGGTGTGCAGGGACCTCCTGTGGAGGGAGTTGAACTGGGCGGGGCCACAAAAATCAGTCTTCCGAGTTTCGGGGTCATTCTCAGGGCACTTCAGGCAAACTCTGATGTAAATGTGCTTTCTACACCGCATATTCTCACAACAGACAATGAGGATGCGGAGATTCTGGTAGGGCAGAATATACCTTATCAGGCGGGATTTACCTCTTCACTCGGAGGTGCGAATCTGACCTCGTGGACACCCATCGTTTCGATTCAGAGACAGGATGTCGCTCTCAAGATGAAGATAAAGCCCCAGATTAACCAGAGCGATTATGTGAAACTCAATATCGAGCAGGAGGTATCGGAAGTGGCGGGGACCGACCCTGTGCTTGGTCCGACTACAACAAAGAGGTCAGCAAAGACCGTGGTAGTGGTAAAGGACCAGCAGACGGTGGCAATCGGCGGACTTATGAGGGATAATCAGTCGGTATCTGTCTCTAAGGTCCCGATTCTGGGAGATATACCGATTATAGGTTGGCTCTTTAAGAACAAGGAGACAAAGACCACAAAGACTAATCTGCTTCTGTTCCTCACACCCTATATAATCAGTGACAAGGAGGATTTCAGACGTATTTTCGAGAGAAAGATGAGAGAGAGAAAGGAGTTTATAGAACGTTTCTACGGGGCGGGAGCCGAATTCGATATATATATTGACTACAACAAGAAACACGGTCCGTTCTTTGAGATGAACAAGAAGATGAATTCCGAACTGGATAAACTCGAGAACGGCGGCAAGGGGAAGGATGACGAGATACTTATTACACCTGAATCGGATATCGAAAAGCTGAAGGAAGGCGCCAGACAGGAATCCCAGCATGGGAAAAATAGCGAGATAAAACTGAATCCTGTGGCAGATAATCCTCAGGAAGTAAAACAGGAAGTAAAGGAAGAGAATAAGACAGAGAAGAGTGAAGAAACAAAGCCTGAAGAAAAAGAACATATAGAGGTTAAATAGATACTATGGAACTCTTGGGTGAAATTATTGTAAGGGAGTTTTCACTGGACCCCTCGAAGATAGAGGAGGCTCTGGAGGTTCAGAGACAGAAGGGCGGGAGGATAGGTGAGATTCTGATAGGTATGAGGGTAATCAGCGAGATTCAGCTGACGAAGGCGCTCTCGCTGCAGTCAGGAGTTCCGGTTGCGGATAAGGTGAATGCAGATAAGGTCGATATCGAGCTTATAAAGGATTTTCCGATTAATTATCTCAAACAGCACAGGCTGATACCGGTTGAACTGACCGGAGATTATCTTACGATTCTCCTCAGTGACCCTTATAATCTGACTCCGGTAGATGTACTTGCGCAGAAATTCAGAAGGCCGTACAGACTGATGCTTGCCTCTCCGGAGGAAGTGATTTCTGTCATAAACAGGGTCTTTGACCGCAAGTCTCAGGAGGCTGAGGCAGTAATGGACGATATGGCGACTGCCAATTTAGGGGACCTCGCATCGGAACTCAATGAACCTCAGGACCTTCTCGACGCCGGGGATGAGGCGCCGATCATCAGACTTGTCAACTCGCTCTTTGCACAGGCGATAAGGGAGAGGGCATCCGATATTCACATTGAGCCTTACGAAAAGGAGATAGTTGTGAGATTCCGCATAGACGGAGTCCTCTACGAGATAATAAAGCCCGCCAAGAGGTTCCATTCGAGTATATGCTCCAGAGTAAAAATTATGGCCGGACTCAATATTGCCGAGAAACGTCTTCCTCAGGACGGGAGAATCAGATTCAAGATTGCAGGGAAGGATATCGATGTCCGTGTGAGTGTTATCCCGACCGCCCACGGTGAGCGCATCGTTATGCGACTTCTGGACAAGAGTGCGGTACTTCTGGACCTCGAACAGCTCGGGATATTCGATGACAAACTCAGACAGGTTAAGGAACTCATCAGACGGAGTCACGGGATTATACTTGTAACAGGTCCCACCGGCTCCGGAAAGACTACTACTCTGTATGCAGCACTTACCGATATCAATTCACCCGATATAAATATCCTGACCGCAGAAGACCCCATAGAATATCAGATAAAGGGGATATCCCAGCTGCAGGTAAATCCGAAGATAGGGCTTACATTTGCCGGTGCACTGAGGTCGTTTCTGAGGCAGGACCCCGATGTGATACTGGTGGGAGAGATAAGAGACCTCGAGACGGCGGAGATTGCGATTCAGGCATCACTTACAGGACATCTCGTTTTATCGACCCTGCATACAAATGATGCGGCAACTGCCGTAACACGTCTGGTCGATATGGGTGTCGAGCCGTTTCTGGTCGCGAGTTCACTGCTGGCTGTTATGGCTCAGAGACTGGTAAGGGTTATCTGCCCCGATTGCAGGATTCCGTATATGCCTACTTATGAGGAAATGGCAAAGATAGGACTATCCCCCGATGCTGTAAAGAAGAAAGGTTTTATTTACAAAAGTCAGGGCTGTCCGAAGTGTATGAAGACCGGTTATACAGGGAGAATCGGGATATACGAACTTCTGAACATCGATGATGAAATCCGTCATATGATTCTCAAGAATACCGATTCGACGCAGATAAAGAAGCTTGCTGTCTCCAAGGGTATGGATACATTGAGGGATGATGGTGCCAAGAAGGTCCTCGAAGGAATGACCACTATAGATGAAGTCCTGAGGGTAACTCAGGAAGATGTCTTTTGAGAGGTAGAAAATGCCGGTATTCGAAGTCAGAGGATTTGATGCGCAGGGCAGGGCGATAAAGGACGTCTTTGATGCCGACAGTGAGAAGGCATTGAAACTCCAGCTCAAACGCGACGGTATTTTCATAGAACATATTACCGAGCGCGGTGCAAAATCGGGGAAAAAGGGTGAACTGGATTTCTCGAAATATTTCGAGAGGATAACCATTGCAGACCTCTCTGTCGTGACGAGACAGCTTGCGACCCTTATCAAGGCCGGAATTCCTCTTGTGGATTCGATAGCGGCGCTCGTTGACCAGACCTCCAATATCAAGTTCAAACAGGTCCTCTCGGATATCAAGAACAGACTCAATGAAGGTTCCAACCTCGCTGATGCACTTGCCCATTATCCCAACATCTTTTCGAACCTTTATGTGAATATGGTGAGGGCGGGCGAGACATCGGGAACACTCGAGATAGTCCTCGAAAGGATTGCCGATTATACTGAGAATCAGGCGAGACTCAGGGCAAAGATTACCGGAGCGCTGACATATCCGGTCATAATGCTCCTTGTTGCTGTCGGAATCATCTCTTTCCTCTTTGTGGCGGTGGTGCCGAAGATTACAAGGATTTTTGAGGAGATGAAGGCGTCTCTCCCGCTCCCGACCAAAATACTCATAGCTGTCTCTTCGTTCGTGAGGGATTACTGGTGGCTTCTGATTCTTCTTGCCGGTATAACTGTTTACTTTATTGCCAGATATATACGGTCTCCAAGCGGAAGGATAAGATTCGACAGGCTTATGCTGAGGGCACCGATTGTCGGCGAGATTACGAAAATGCTTGCAATGGCACGGTTTTCGAGGACGCTCTCGACATTGCTCAGGTCGGGTGTACCGATTCTGCAGTCGATGGATATTGTGAAGAACATTCTGAACAATCAGATTCTGGTTTCGGCGCTCGAGGAGGCAAGGAATTCCATCCGTGAGGGAGAGAGTATCGCCATACCGCTCAAGAAGAGCGGACAGTTCCCGCCCCTTGTGATTCATATGATAGCGGTAGGTGAGAAATCGGGACAGCTCGAGGATATGCTGAATAATGTTGCAGATACCTATGACTATCAGGTCGACGCGAGACTGAGCGCCCTTACATCACTGCTGGAACCAATTATGATTCTGAGTATGGGTGCCGTGATTTTCTTTATGGTCATCTCGATTCTTTTACCGATTCTGCAGCTTAACGAATTTATTAAATAGGAGGAGAGAAGAATGTTAAGGAGCAAAAGAGCAGAGCAGAAGAGAAGATTTCTGGGTGAAAAGGGTATGACACTTCTTGAAATTATGGTGGTCATAACGATCATTGGCATTGTTATGAGTATCGTGGGAGTGGCTGTTATGAAACAGCTCGAGAAATCCAAGAAGGATGCCGCCTGTCTCCAGATCCGTAATTTTGAGGAGGCACTCGACCATTATAAACTCGAGAAGGGAAGTTATCCTTCGACCGAGGAAGGTCTCTCTGCCCTTGTTCAGGCAGGAAAACTAAAGGGTAAGGCCGTCCCGAAGGACCCGTGGGGGAAGGATTATGTCTATATCTATCCGGGACAGAATAATCAGGATGGCCCCGATATCGTCTCCTACGGTGCCGACGGAAGAGAGGGAGGAAGCGGAGACGGTGAAGACCTCAATAACTGGGGACCGCCCTGTGTGAAGTAGGCGGCTTATGTGATGAGAGTCAGGGAGTGCGGACTGACACTTATAGAGTTTGTCGTGGTGATTGCCGTTATGGCATTCGTAATGGGAGTGTCCATTATGTCACTGAATAATGTTACATCGTCTGATATGCGTTCTGCCGCAACTCAGGTCTCATCTGCACTGAAATATCTCTATAATTACTCGGCACTTACATCGAAATACTGCAGGTTCGGGATAAGGCTTCAGGAGAATCTCTATTCGGTTGAATGTTCCGATACCCCTTTTTATCTCAAAAAGACGAAGCTGACTGTTGTCGGAGATGAGGTCAAAAAGGAAGATGAGGATGAAAAGGAGGTCAAAAAAAGCAGTCTCTTTGAGGACCCTTCACAGGGGATTCTCAAGGAACAGAAGGCAGAATTTGCAGAACTGAAGTCCAGATTTGTCCGGTCAAAGTCACTGCCGGGCAACATATATTTCGATTCGATGATTGCCAGTCATATTACGGACAGAATCTTCAAGGGGAATGAGTTTGTTTATTTTTTCCCGGGCGGGCTGACGGAAAATGCCTATATATATCTCTCCGACCAGAAACAGAATATCTATACCGTAAGGCTCTATTCATTAAGCGGCAGGGTCGAGGTCTTTAACAGATTCATAGAACCGGAAGAGGAGAAGGAAGAGGAATGACGATAAGAGAGACAGAGAGAGGTTTTACGCTTCTGGAGGTAATGATATCTCTGGCGATTCTCTCGGTCGCCCTGAGCGCGGTGATAGGTGTAAATATCGGAGCAATGGCGATATCGGGCAAATCCAAAGGTATAATCATCGCGGCATCTCTTGCCCGTTCGAAGATGTTTGACCTCGAGGAGGAACTCAGGATAAAGGGATTTCCGGACTTCGATGAACAGCTGGACGGGGATTTTGATGCAGAAGGTCACCCGGAATACAAATGGGTGGCACAGGTTATAAAAATCAAACTTCCGGAATATTCGGCCCCTCAGGATATTGCCTCGGTTGCACAGCAGAACCAGGGTTCGTCATCACTCGGGATCGCCCCTACGACCATCTCTCCCGAGATGTCTGCCGCCATGGCAGGTCTTCCGATGTTTATAAAACAGATTGAGAATGCGATAAGGGAAGTAAAGGTTACTGTAATATGGCTCGAGCAGGAGAAGGAACAGAATCTCACTGTTACGACCCACTTTGTAAATATCCCGGGGATGGAGATGGGTGTCGGCGGGGATATCATTCAGCAGGTCTCCGGCGGTTCCTCAGGGACGCTTATGCCTTCTTCCGGCACAATGAATCCTTCTGTCAATATGCCAAAACTTAATCCGGGAGGGACCATAAGATGAACAGCAGGGGTATGACTCTTCTGGAGATAATAGTCTCGGTCAGTATTGTGGCCGTTATGGCATCACTTGTCTATGGCAGCGCAAGAAGACAGATGGAGGCACGGGAACTCGCATCGAGGCTCGAAGAGAGATATTCGATGGTCCGGATTACACTTGGCAGAATCACCAGAGAAGTCTCTATGGCCTTTCTCTCGAATCATATCTCTTTGGACAAGCGGAGTCAGACAATCTTTAAGGGAGTAAATGAGAGTCCGATAAACAGACTTACGTTCAGTTCGTTCTCCCATCAGAGGCTGAGGTCGGATGTCCACGAGTCAGACCAGAATGTGATAACATATTACGGCAAACAGGACAGGCAGAACAGCTCTCTTACGAATATAATGAGATATGAGAAGAGGATTATCGACGACAAGCCCGATGAGTACGGAGAGGGTGAGGTGCTCGCACGGGGTGTCGTGGGTCTCAGGTTCAGATATTATGACGAGGAGAAGAAGGAATGGGTGGATTCGTGGGATACAATGGGTATTGAACGCGGCAACAAACTTCCGAGGTATGTTGAGGTAACCCTTACCATACTTGATGAGGACGGGAAGGAGATATCCTTTGTATCCAAGGCGAAGATTCAGATTCAGAAACCACTCTCATTCTGAGGCAGATATGTTCAGACCAAAGACCAGAAGTTCGAAAGGAATGGCAATGCTGATGGTTGTTACCATTATTGCCATACTTGCGACTATGGCTATGGATTTCTCGCATGAGGCGATGATAAATCTTCAGCTGACATCGACCTTCAGGGATGAGGTCAGGGCATATTTTCTGGCACACTCCGCCCTGAACATCTCCCGCCTGATTCTGTTTTACCAGAAACAGCTTGATGCGATGCTTAAGGGCAACAATCTTGCACAGATGTTCGGAGGGAGTATCCAGCTCTGGCGTCTGATACCTGTGGACAGTGAATTTACCAGATCATTTGCCAGCGGAGACATCTTTTCGTCCTTCGGTTTTGAGGAAATAAAGACAGAGAAACCGCCGGTTATCAGTAATCCTCAGGAGGAAAAGAAGGGAGAGGAAAGGGCTTTTGTAGGCAAGTTCGGTGATTTCGAAGGTTATTTCAAGGCAAGTATATCCGATGAGGAGTCGAAGATTTCTGTCAGGAATTTCGATGCTACACCCTCGCTCAGGAATTTTGCAATGACCCAGCTGATGCTCCTTCTGATACCGCAGCAGTATAATCCTATGTTCGAGAACAGGGATATGGACAATCAGTATACTACAAGGGAAGACATCATTGCGGCACTAAAGGATTATCAGGATGCGGATGACAAACAGTTCGATTTTCTTACACAGCAGGACATAGGACCTCCGGAGGACCTGTTCTATTCCTCTCTCGAAAAACCCTACCAGACCAAGAATGCCCCGTTTGACTCTCTGGAGGAACTCAGGATGGTTAGGGGAGTAGGAGACCTCTTCTTCTATAATTTTTCGGACAGGCTGACCATATATCCTGTAAAGAAGTTCAATCTTGCAAGCCTCGATGACCGCATGATTCTGAGTATCATCTGTATGTTTATCAAAGATAAGAATCATCCTGTATGTACGGACCCTACCTTTACCTCACAGCAGAATCTCTTAAAGAGGTTTACCGAGTTCAAACAGCTGAAGATGCAGATGAATCCGCTTTTTGTCGTATCGGTTCAGGATATCAAGGAGTTCTGTGCTGCCGAAGGTATTGTGCTTCAGGAGGCAATACTCGGTGTGGGGAAGATGGAAGACCTTCTGTCGATGGAGAGTTCCTTTTTCAGGATAGAGACAATAGGTGTGGTCGGGAGTGTCAGAAAGAGGATTACCGCTGTCATCTACGCGGAAAAATCTAAATCCGAATTACTTTATTACAGAGAGGACTGAGTATGGGAAGAAGATATATGTCAGTCAGGTTTGAGAGTGATGCCTACTTTGGTATCATTGCCGAGGAGGCAAAGGGCGGGCTCAGAATAATCGAGCAGAGAAGAATTGAGGCAGGAAGTGAGAATCTCTCTGAAAACGGTTTTGACAGGGACGCCTTAAAGAGGCTTTTTGCGGATGCAAATGTGCAGGAATATACAGTGGTAATGCCTTATCAGGAAGTCCTGACCGGTATTCTGGAATTTCCTCTCACCGACAGACGCAAGATAGAGAACGCCCTCAGATTCGAACTCGAAAACGAGACTATGGAGAGTCCCGAGAATCTCGTCTCTGATTACAGGATTATCGGGCATCAGGACGGAAAGACCAGAGTAGTCTATTATGCTGCCTCGAGGGAAAATGTCAGGAAAATCCTTTCCGAACTTTCGACGATAGCTATAGACCCTGCATACCTTGTCGGTCAGCAGAATCTCTATTCGGGGCTATACAGGACTGTATTCGAGAAGAATCAGGCCGGAAGCGTAAAACTCTTTCTGGATGTCTCGGGTGAGCTTCTGACACTCTCCTTTGTGGATTCCGAAGGTCTTTCATTCGGCAGGGTCCTGAGAATACACAACTTGGCTCTCGAGACACAGGTTATAAGGAATTTTATCGTCGCCACAATTCAGTATTACAGGATTCGTGCCCAGAAGGAGATCGCAGAGACATTTATTGTGGCAGATGATGAATCCCAGAGGCTTGTTTATGAAATACTTACCCGTGATATCGGACTCAATACAATCTCGCGACTGAGTTTTAAGGACTCTGAGTCGAGGGAGATAGAGCCCGGATTTGTAATGCTATATGCCGCTCTGAACGGGAGGGTAGAGCTGACCAGAAGGCAGATCGTAAACTTCCGTAAAGACGAATTTGTGTATAAGGGTGAGTATGATTTTCTGAAAAAGCAACTCCTCAAATACGGGATTGCAGCGGCAATTGTCGTTATTCTGGCATTGAGTCTTACGGTTTACAAATTCAGGATGCTCAAAAAATATGACGAACAGCTGAACAGTTCGCTTCAAGAGGTTACAAAACAGATACTCGGCAAGCCTTATGATAATTTCACCACAGCCCTTGCCGTGATAAAGAGTAAGACAGAGCCGAAGAATCTCTCCATACCTACCAATTCTGCCTTTGACTATTTTATGTTTTTTTCCGATGCGTTTCCGCAGGAAGTGGACGTGAATATCAGGGCACTTGAGATAGGAGACAAGAAGATCAGGATGGAAGGTGAAACGGATTCCTTCGAGTCTGTCGACAGGGTGGTGAATTCACTCAAGAAGAACAGTTGTTTCAAGGAGATCACAAAGGGGAAGGTCAAGAAATCACCCGATGGCAAGAAGATTGATTTTGACCTCTCGATAACCCCGTCCTGCTGAGGAGATAATATGAAGAAGAAACTGATACAACTCCGAGATTCGGTAAAGCTCTGGTACGAAGGACTTTCACAGAAGGAGAAGATGTTTGTCGTTGTATTCCTGTCCTCTCTTCTGGCTGTTCTGATTGCATTATCTGTGATATTCGTATCTTCCGCACTGAACAGCCGTTATATGGATATAGAGGAGAAGGAGAAGAAACTCAAAGACATAATTTCGCAGAAGGATAAGTACAGGGAGGCCGAACAGGCCCAGAAGCAGTTCGAACAGAGACTTAAGAGCAACAATGTAAATCTCTTTTCCTTTGTCGAGGAGATAAGCCGCAAGCTTCAGGTAGATATCTCGGATATGAACGAGAGGGAGAGCCCGGTCCAGAAGGGAGATAAGATAAGGGAGCAGACACTCGAACTTAATATTTCCAAAATTCCGATGGACAGGCTCGTGGATTTTATGAAAGAGATAGAGAAGAGCCAGTACCTCATCAAAATCAAGAAGCTGAAAATCAACACACGTTATGAAAAGGAGAACCGGTCGCTAAATGTAAATATGATTATAGCAACATATAAACCTGTGGGTAAGGAATGAGTCTATGAGATTAAGGAAGATTATTATATATACCGGATATACGGCGGCATTCTTTGTAAGCCTTTATCTTTTTATAATTCTCTCTCTCCCGGATGAACAGATAGCAGCATACATAAACGAAAAATACATAAAGCCTTCGGGTGTGAATCTTTCGTACAGGAGTGCCAGAATTTCATACAATCTGAACATCGTCTTTAGGGAGACGGAAATCGAGATAACTGATATGAATCAGAAGCTGCAGCTCGACAGACTCGAGGCCGGTATATCAGTTGCCGGCTATATCTTCGGCAAAAGGCCTTTTGTGATAAAGGCTGAAGGATTCGGAGGAACTCTCAGGGCGGAGGCGGGGAGCAAAAAGGATAAGGTATTTATCTATGTCGATGCAAGTGATATCGATACCCTGAAGCTGGATATACTGAAGGAGAAGACAGGGCTCAATATTAAGGGTACATTCAGTCTGAATGCAGATATTATCTATGATAAAAAGGAATCGAAGAACAACAACGGCAGGATAAGTATTGAATTTAAGGGGTCAGAGATAAAAGGTGGCAGGATTATGGGATTCGAAATACCTCCTGTCAATACAGGGGATTTAAAGGGGGATATAGAAATAAAGGAAGGAAAGTTCAAGATTACTAATTTTAAGTCAAAGGGGAAGGACATAGAACTCAGACTTTCAGGGGACGGGAATTTCCAGTCTCCTCCCGCACGGAGTAATCTGAATCTGTCACTCAAAGTAAAGCCTGCACAGGCATTTATAGACAGGGAAGAGAAACTGAAGACAGTTCTTTTCGGGATAGGAAACTCGCTCGACAAGGAAGGGTTTTATAACTTTTCCGTAAGAGGCACGCTCTCAAGCCCTTCGTTTAGTATAGAGAAAAAGTAGATTGTCATACAGGTTACTGAGTAACGTAAGTGTACCGAACCGACCCGTTTTATCTTGCCTTAATCAGAATTATTTTGTAAATACTGCTTAATTCAAAGGAGGTTTGATATGAAGGCACTTCTTGTTATTATGGATGGGCTCGGGGACAGGACGGATAAGACTCCTCTCAACGTGGCAAATACACCCTGTCTTGATTCATTCGCAAAGAAGGGTATGACCGGTCTTATGTATCCTATCGGAATCGGATTTATTCCGGGTTCTGATACAGCGCATCTTGCTATTTTAGGATATGACCCGTTTGTCTATTATAAGGGAAGGGGTGCTTTCGAGGCACTCGGTGCGGGTTTTGAATTAAAGGACGGCGACGTGGCGTTCAGGGTGAATATGTCAACCGTCGATGATAACTGGAATGTCCTCGACAGGAGGGCGGGAAGAAACGATTTCGGTATGAAGGAATTATTTGCAGCGATTGACAATATGGAGATAGACGGTGTCAATATCAGGGTGACCCATACGGTGGAGCACAGGGGTGCAGCATTATTTTCGGGTGCAAATCTCTCGGTCAAGGTCTCTAATACAGACCCTCACAGGGAGAATGCGAAGGTTGAACACGCCGGGGCACTCGATAAGAGCGGAGAGCATATCGCAAAGGTTCTGAATGAATTTACCAGAAGGGCCTACGATATATTGAAGAATCATCCCGCAAATAAGGAAAGGGCAGCAAAGGGGATAAAGGTTGCCAATATTCCTCTCCTGCGCGGTCCCGGTGAGTGTTTCAGGCCCGAACCTTTCGAGAAAAAATTCGGAGTCAAGGCGGTCTGTGTAGCCGGAGGCGCCCTCTATAAGGGAGTTGCGAGATATCTCTCGTTCTATACGCCGGATATCGAAGGGGCGACAGGCACCAAGAATACAAATCTTGTTGCCAAGAAGAATGCTGTCCTGAAGTATATGAATGATTATGACTTTGTTTTTGCGCATCTGAAGGGGACTGATTCCTGCGGTCACGACGGGGATTTTGAAGGGAAGAAGGCATTTATAGAGAGGGCTGATAAGGAATTCTTCGACGGGCTTCTTGACAAGTTCGATGTAGTGGTTGTAACAGGTGACCATTCGACTCCCTGTGTGGCAAAGCGGCACTCGATGGACCCGGTTCCTCTCCTGTTTTATGCCAGGGATATCAGACCCGACGAGACAACGAGATTGTGCGAGGCACAGGCCTATAAGGGCGGTCTTGGCAGAATACTCGGAAAAGACCTCGTTCCGATAATTATGGATTATATCAACAAATCCAATATGTTTGGCGAGTAGGATTCTCTTGAGGTCCGGAAGAAGGCTCACATCGGTCGGGACAGCAGTTTTTATTGCGGCAGGAATTATCTATTATCTTATTAACGGCAATCTGGGCAGAGAGGAGAAGACCTTCGGGCAGAATGATGCCGTTGTTGTTTCGGTTCATGACGGAGATACAATAAAGGTAAAGTATGAAGGCAGGACGGAATCGGTACGTTTTATCGGAATAGATGCACCGGAACTTGATCAGGAAGAGTGGGGGAAAAAGGCACAGGAGAGATTATATTCACTCATTCCTCCGGGCAGTGTCGTGACTCTGGAATTTGATTTAACGAAGCGGGACAAGTATGGCAGACTGCTCGCCTATATTTTTACAAGAGACGGGAAATTCGTAAATGAACTGATGCTCAGAGACGGACTGGCAATGCTTTATACCTTCCCCCCGAATGTAAAATATACTGAAAAATTCAGGGAGGCCCAGAGATATGCGCGGGAGAATATGCTGGGAATATGGGGCAAGAACGGCCTCTCAATGAGTCCTCAGGATTTCAGAAAGAGCCATAAAAAGTAGTATGGTTTTCCCCTGAAATTGTGCCAGATATGTTGTAACCTGTTGATATTGTGCGGGTTTTTTGGTGCCGGGCAGGAATTTTGTTTTACAGGGTGGCCTGCAAAAAATAGTGTTTGACATACCTGTATCACTGATATATACACATTTATGAAACCAATTTATCTTCAAGGGTGGCGTTGTTCCTTCCTTACTGACCTCCCCCCACACAGTAAGTCTTAAAGACAGCGCCGCCCGATTTTTTTTGAATAGACCGGTAATTGTCCGAATTTTTATTTGATTTAATCTCTGTCATAAACTATAAGTCTTCAAGTGAGGGAGTTAACCGATGATCAAGGCACTTTTCTTTGATTTTGACGGAGTTATAGTCGATACCGAACCGCTGCACTACGAGGGTTTTTTGAGGGTGATGAAGAAGTTCGGATATTCGATGACCTATGAGCATTATAAGAAAAATTATCTGGCCTTTCAGGACAGGGATTGTTTTATCGGAATACTGAATGAACTGAATATGAAATATGATGATAAATTTCTCGATGAACTGATTGAAGAGAAGGGCAGGTGGTTCTTTCCTCTTTTGAGCGAACTACCTATCAGAATCAGGGGAGAGAAGAGCGATGAAGGGGCAATTCTGACGTTTGAGGGACTGCCTGAGTTCGTAAGGGAGGCCTCAAAAATATATAAACTCGCAGTTGCCTCGGGTGCGCAGAGAAATGAGATCGAGGTCATTCTTAAAAGGCTCGGGATTTCTGAATGCTTTATGTTTATCGTTGCCGCGGGAGATTATGTAAAAGGGAAACCTGACCCGGAGCCCTATCTAACGGCTTACAGAAAACTCTCACAGATTATCAGTGATATAGATATTTCTGAATGCGCAGGTGTTGAGGATTCATTCTTCGGAGTAAAGGCAGTTAAGGCTGCAGGTATGAAATGTCTGGCAGTTACAAATTCGTATTCCCGGGAGATTCTCTCGGAGTACGGTGCTGATCTGGTTGTCGGGAAACTTTCGGTGGATTTACTCCCGCTAAGATTATAGATATTCTTTCCTGTTCTGAAGACGGTTCAAAAGAAAAATTCATTTTTTCCTTTACTTTATCTGATAGTTTTTTTATTTTATAACCTTCCGAAGTAATAAAGGAGTGGATATGTTTATTTCAGCGTACGGATTGACTGATGTCGGCAGAAAAAGACCGCATAATGAGGATTATTTCCTTGTTGATGAGGATAACAAGATTTATATAGTGTGTGACGGAATGGGAGGAGCAAACGCGGGAGAGGTTGCATCCCGGATGGCAGTTGAAATTATAGGCGGCAGGGTCAGGGAAAGAATAGAAGAGATAAGGGAACTGAGTTCACAGAATACATTCGATTCGAAACAGAAGATAAAGAACATTATCAGTGAGGCCGTCTCTGAGGCAAGTCTCAGGATTTTTGAGATTGCTTCGAAGGAAGAGTCCAAGAAGGGTATGGGGACTACGCTTGTTATGCTGATAATCTGCGGTGAGAATGCTTTCATCTCGAGTGTCGGAGACAGCAGGGCATATCTCATAAGGGATAATCAGGTATATCAGGTTACGGAGGACCATACGCTCGTCAATGAGCAGTTGAAGCGCGGGCTCATCACACCCGAAGAGGCAAAGAATGTAACTTACGGTAATGTCATTACACGTGCAGTAGGTGTTATGGAGTCCGTTATGGTAGATACAACACATATCGAACTGATGGCAGGCGATATCTTCCTTCTGTGCAGTGACGGTCTGCACGGATATACAGAGGATAAGGACATTCTCTCCTTTGCCTCGCTCGGCACACTTCAGGAGATGGCAGCATCTGCTATCGAGTTTGCAAATCAGAGAGGCGGAAAGGATAATATCACAACGATTTATGTAAGAGTCTCGACAGAACTGAAGACAGAGGTCCCTGCATCGGATAAGATAAGACTACTGAAATCCGTAAGGCTCTTCAAGTATTGTACCTATCAGGAGATTATGAAGGTATTGTCGGTCGCAACTATCGAGACTTTCGAAAAGGATGAAATTATCCTTATGGAGAATGAGCCCGGCGAGGAATTTTATATTATTCTCTCGGGAGAGGTTCAGGTAACGGGCAACGGAAAACTTATTGCAAGGCTCGGGGTAGGGAAGCATTTCGGGGAGATGGCACTGATCGACCTCGCCCCGAGGTCCGCATCGGTCGTAACAACCGAGACATCAAAACTGATAAAGATCAAGAGAAAGGATTTTGTGGCACTGATAAAGGAGGATACGCATCTGGGTATCAAACTCCTCTGGTCGTTTTTGCAGGACCTTTCGGACAGACTCAGAATTACCAACATCGAACTTATAAAGCATCTCACTCAGTGAGGAATTTACGATAGAAGCGCTTTATTTTTGCAACCATTATTCCGGGCTTACATCTAATAATACTACGGAGGTGTTTTTATGGCATTTACTGTAAGGTGGAAGAAGGATATGCTCTTCGAGGGTGAAACTCCCGATGGCAATAAGGCATTGATGGATACTTCGAAGGAACACGGAGGAAGTAATTCGGCCGCAACACCTATGCAGCTTGTTCTGCTCGCCCTCGGCGGTTGTACCGGAATGGATGTAATTGCCATTCTGAAAAAGATGAAGGACCTTCCGGAGGAGTTTTTTATGGAAATCGATGCCGAGAGGGCAGAGGACCACCCCAAAATTTACAAGAAGACCACTATCAGATATGTTTTCAGAGGCAACCTGAAAGAAGAGAATGTAAAAAAGGCCATCGAACTTTCACAGAATAAATACTGTTCTGTCTCTGCGATTCTCAAGGGCGTCGGAGAGGTGAATTATACCTATGAAATAAGGAGGTAGGTGTATGGATTTTAAGGTCTTATCTCACAGAAAAGGACCTGAAACCGATGATGTGAGGAATCTTATTATTCTCGGAGGTGGTCCGGCAGGTCTTACAGCAGCTATTTATTCAGCCCGGGCAATCCTGAAACCTTTGCTGATTGAATCGGGTGTTATGGGAGGGCAGGCAGCGATAACAGATATTCTGGAGAATTATCCGGGCTTTCCTGACGGAATAGGTGGTTCGAAACTCTCGCAGCTCTTCGAGATTCAGGCAAAGAAATTCGGTACGGAGATAGTAATGGATGAGATTTCATCCGTGAGCAGAGATGGGGATTTATTTGTTCTGAAAGGGTATGATAAGGAATACAAAAGCAGGGCAATTATTATTGCAACCGGGGCATCTTATAAGAGACTTGGTGCCAGAGGGGAAGAAGAGTTTATTGGGAGGGGTATATCCTTCTGTGCTACCTGTGACGGGGCATTTTTTAAGGATGCAAAGATCGCAGTTGTCGGCGGGGGAGATTCTGCGGTCAAGGAGGCTATCTTTTTAACCAGATTTGCAAGAGAGGTTCATATAATTCACCGCAGGGATGCGCTGCGTGCAGAGAAGATTATTCAGCAGCAGGCCTTTTCGAATCCTAAAATAAAGTTCAAATGGAGTACCGTTGTTGAGGAATTCATAGGAGATGACTCGGGTATTAATAAACTGAGACTGAAGGATTTGAAGAACAATACAATCTATGAAGAGGATTTTGAGGGGGCATTTATCTTTATTGGTCACAAGCCAAATACTGAACTCTTCAGGGGACTCGTCGAAATGGATGAGAACGGTTTCATAATTACCGATGAAAATATGAGGACCTCCCAGAAAGGTATCTTTGCTGCAGGCGATGTCAGGAAGAAGAGCCTCAGGCAGGTGATTACAGCCGCGGGTGACGGTGCGGTTGCTGCCTTTATGGCAGAGGAATACCTGAATCACGGATAAAAATTCTGTAAAACCTGTAAAAACATAAAGGTCAACAAACTTAAAAAACGAGTTTAATGTAATGGTTTAACCTATTGATATTATTGGTATAACTTTAGGTGAAACTATCAGGTGCCAGAGGTGGTGATTTCTGAAAGTACTGGTTCTTTTTATTCAGCGCTTTACGCTAAGGTTTTAACAGGCGGCGGAGTCAGTTGTCATGTCGTATATGTATCTAAGGCCTGCTGTTTTGGACTTTTCAGGAAGATCTGCCTGAAATTCCGGATGATTTGGTCTTTTGTAAGATTTCAATTACTTGTGAAAGCCTTATTTTTTGCCCAGAAATATAGTAAGAAGCTGGTCGAGTTTTGTGTCTTTCTTACCTTCCCTTAACGCCTGACTTATCTCACCGGTCATAGGTCTTTTTGCGAAGAACTTCTCGGTCTCCAGAAGGATTTCATTTATTCTCTGGTTGTTCGGGAAGAGGTTTCTGATGCTGCTGATGAGATTCTCCCTCTCTCTTGTGTTTGCCTCTACGAAATTTATTAGGAGCAGGTATATGTGAGCAATGACACACCGCGGATTTTGTGATATTGCTCGTTTGATATAAAGTTTGCCAAGAGTCTCCCTCGAACGTTGTGCCTCTTCGGGATTGAGGTAGAGTGATATTCCGTATGAGGCGACATACTCAGGTTTTTGTCCTCCGAATTCGATCGCCTTTCTGAATGCCTCGAAGGCTTCTTTAAAGTTTCTCTTGGCAAGAAAAATTTCACCACGGGTAAATTCGAGTTCGGCCTTTCCTTCGTCAGGTGCTGACTTGCCGTAATATGCTGAAATAACGGAATTATATTCCTTTCTGCTCTTTTCGGATATAAGGGTGTTGTATGCCTCCTCTGCAAAATATGACAGCTGGTCTATTCTTACTGAGAGTTCTTCATCGATATTGGCATCGTTTTTAACTGTATTCAGACGTCTCAGAATATTCTGATATGCACTCTTTATCTGCTCTTCTGTTGCAGTCTTTTCTATCTGAAAGAAGTCAAAATAATCCATCGTCTGATAGCGTGTATATATATCGTTAATCCATCTTATATCCTCGAATGCGCTGATTGGTGCAATGGTCGTCTTTTCGTCCTGAGTCTTCTCTTTTTTTTCTTTTTCCTCCGTCAGTTCGGAAGGTTTATAGATTCCTGAAAGTCTGATATAGTTCTCGTCTGATTCTGAAGTCTCTGAAATGTCCAGAGCAGATACATCAATCAGTTCTGTCAGAAAAAGAAAATATATAAGTTGCCCAATTTCTGTATCTGAGAGAATCTTCAGGTTTATCAGTTGTGTGACCGGGGTTTTGATTCTGATGTTTTCAATGACGGTTGTCTCCTCTGCATTAACAGGGAGTGAGAAGAGAGTTATATCCAGTTCTTCCTTCCTTGTTACAACAGTATTGGTTGTTATCGGCAGGAGTTTCTGGATATGCTCCCTGTTGAGGGACTTGATTCCGTTGTAGATAATTTTCAGGGTAGAAATATTTTTTATACTATTCGTAGCTGGTACTTCCTTCTCCTCCCTGATACTTACATCTCCTTCACTTATTTCGAAAAACTTGAGTGCCTTCTTGTAGAACTGAATATTTATCGCCTGCTCCATCTGTTCCTTTGTAATCAGTCCCTTTCTGAGAAGTATCTCTCCCTGACGTTCACCGGTCTTTGCCATCTCCATCAGAGATTCGTCGTATGCCCTGTTGTCTATCATTCCGAGTTCCACGAAGACCCGGCCAAGTGGCATTGTCGTCTTCTGCTCCCTGATTGCAGCAGGCTTCCCCTTCGAAAGAGTGAGAGTGTGGGTATTGCTTTTTGTAACAACGGTTATCGACCCTGTAAACCCCTTTTTGTAGAAATTGTAGAGAATGTGACCGAAATCGCCTCTTCTGGAAATTTTATAATCCATATAAAACCCTAAACATAAGTTAAAACTGAATATACCCCAAAATTTTGCTGTTTTTAGAGTGTATGAGAGCAGGGATTATTGATTTTACTAATATTTGAAAGCAATCTGTCTCTCTAAGCCTCTTGTTTCCTTATGTTTGCAAGGACTA
>Ga0067045_1028512_pt1 | contig 32075 bp, 28 predicted proteins | sample TerdegcTABiofilm_FD_59184 | JGI IMG/M metagenome (GOLD analysis project Ga0067045, IMG submission 59184) | Combined Assembly of (Gp0054472, Gp0054536) Wastewater bioreactor microbial communities from Singapore -Terephthalate degrading...
GGAGGGGCCGGGCGAAGAGCTCCTCCGCCTCGGCCAGCTCGACGATGCGTCCCCGGTGGATGACGGCGATGCGGTCCGAGATGAAGCGCACCACCGAGAGGTCGTGGGCGATGAAGAAGTACGTGAGGCTCTTCTCCCGCTTAAGGCGGTTCATCAGGTTGATTACCTGGGCCCGGATGGAGACGTCCAGGGCGGATATGGGCTCGTCCGCGATCAAGAGCTCGGGTTCCATGACCAGGGCCCGGGCGATCCCGATGCGCTGGCGCTGCCCCCCGGAGAACTCGTGGGGGAAGCGGGTGGCGAACTCCGGCAAAAGGCCGACGTCCCGGAGGGCCCGCTCCACCTTCTCCCGGCGCTCCGCCTCGTCCTTGAAGAGCTTGAAGTTGTACAGGCCCTCGGAGACGATGTAGTCGATCTTGGCCCGCTCGTTCAGGGAGGCCATGGGATCCTGGAAGATCATCTGGATCCTCTGCCGGAGGAGCCGCTCCGAGGCGGCGTCGATCCGGCCGGAGACGCGCCGCCCCTCGAAGAGGACTTCCCCCGAGGAGACCGGGTGGATGCGCATGATCGCCCGGCCGATGGTGGTCTTGCCGGAACCGGACTCCCCCACCAGGGAGAAGGTCTCCCCGCGGTAGACGTCGAAGGACACGTCCCGGACCGCGGTGAAGGTCTTGCGGCCCACGGGAAAGTCGACCCGGAGGTCCCGTACGGACAGCAGGACTTCCCGGCTCATTCGGCGCCTCCTTGGACGGATCCCTCGCCGCCCGTCACGGCGGCGGCGCCCTCCGCGGCTGCACCCTTCTCGGCGGCGCCCGGGGCGTTCGCTTCCCGGGCCAGCCGGGCGCGCAGACGGCGGACGGTCTCGGGAGCCTCGATACGGGGCGCCCGGGGGTCCAGGAGCCAGGTCCGGGCCCAGTGGGTGTCCGAAACCGGAAAGACCGGGGGTTCGAACCGGAAATCGACCTCCAGGGCCCGGGGGTTCCGGGGCGCGAAGGCGTCCCCGACGATCTCCTTGAAGAGGCTGGGCGGGGTTCCCCGGATGGAGTAGAGCTCCTCGCCCTTGACCCCCAGCTGGGGCAGGGAGGCCAGGAGGGCCCAGGTGTAGGGGGCCCGGGGATCGTAGAAGACCTCCCGCACGGTCCCCTCTTCGATCACCTGTCCGGAGTACATAACCGCGACGCGCTGGGCCACGCTGGCCACGACCCCCAGATCGTGGGTGATGAAGAGGACCGTCATTCCCAGCTCCCGCTGGAGGGACTTGATCAGGTCCAGGATCTGGGCCTGGACCGTGACGTCCAGGGCCGTGGTCGGCTCGTCGCAGATCAGGATCTCCGGCCGGCAGGCGACCGCCGCGGCGATCACCGCCCGCTGGCGCATCCCCCCGGAGAACTCGTGGGGGTACTGACGGTACCGGAGCTCCGGTTCCGGTATTCCCACCCGGGCCAGGGTCTCCAGGACCACGGACCGGGACGCCGTACGGTCCAGGCCCCGGTGCAGGGCGGCGGCCTCCCGGATCTGCTCGCCCACGGTCTTCAGGGGATTCAAGGCCGTCATGGGATCCTGGAAGATCATGGCGATGCGCTTGCCCCGTATGCCCAGCCAGTCGCGCTCCCGGGTGTAGCGGGCCAGGTCCTGCCCGTCGAAGAGGATGCTCCCGGAATCCACCCGGCCGTTCTTGTCCAGCATACCCAGGAAGGTCTTGGCCAGGACGCTCTTCCCGGACCCGGATTCCCCGACCACCGCAAGGGTCTCTCCCCGGCGCAGGTCCAGGTCGGCGCCCCGGAGGGCCGTGAGCCGTCGGCCCCGCAAGGAGAAGCTCACGCGGAGGTCCCGGACCTCCAGGATGGTGTCGCCGCTCATACGTGGTTCCTCGGGTCCGAGGCGTCGGAGAACCGGTTCCCGACGATGTAAAAGGAGACCGTGATGGCCGCCAGGACCAGGGTTGGCCAGGTCAGCTGGTACGGGTAGAGCATGAAGTTGTTCTTTCCCTGGTTGACCAGGTTGCCCAGGGAGATGGTGTCGATGGGAAGTCCCAGGCCGATGAAGCCCAGGAAGACCTCGGAACCGATGGAGTACGGGATGGTCAGGGCCGCCTCCATGATCAGGATGGAGACCAGGTAGGGCAGGACGTTCTTCGTGATCATCCGGCGAAGGGGGGTGCCCAGACAGCGGGAGGCGATATTGTACTCCGCGTCCCGGATGGTGATGACCTTGTTCCGAACGAATCGGGCGATCCCGATCCAGCCGGTGGAACATAGGGCTACCACGATGGTCCAGAATCCCGGCCGCATGATGTAGGCCAGGAGTACCAGGAAGACCGTCTGGGGGATGTTGTTGAGGACGTTGTAGAGCTCCGTCATGATCCGGTCGAGCCTCCGGACATAGCCCCAGAGGGCTCCGGCGATCATACCGATCCCCACGTCCAGCAGGGCGATCACGAAGCCCAGGAGGAGGGAGGTCCGGGTCCCGTACCAGGTCAGGGCCCAGATGTCCCGGCCCAGGCCGTCGGTGCCGAAGACGTGGTCCCGGTTCGGACTCAGGTTCCAGGACGCCGTATCCAGGTTCACCGCCTTCAGGTCCACCCGAGCGAAGAGAGGGTAGATAAAGCTGGCGGCGGTCAGGACGACGATGAGAGTCAGCAGGAAAATAGATACCGGGTTCTTTAGGAAGGTACGGAAGGTGCTCCGCCAGTAGGAGTACCGGTCGTATCCCGTGCGCTCCGCCTCCTGCTCGTCGAAGGCCGCGGGTCGGAAGAGCTCATCCGGGACCTCGGGGATCGGGCTTCTCATGCGGCGGCCCCCTTCCCGGATGACTCGACCAGCTTGATGCGGGGATCCACCAGGACCATGAGGAGATCCCCCAGGAAGACTCCGACCACGCCCAGCACCGAGTACAGGAGGACCAGGGCCTGGACCAAGGGGTTGTCCTGCTGGCGGATGGCGCTGACCAGTAGGCCCCCCATGCCGGGGATCGAATAGATGCTTTCGATCAGGAGGGATCCCGCGATGGTCAAGAGAACCTGCTGGGGGAAGTATTGGACCAGGGGGACCAGGGCGTTCCGGAGCACATGTCCCCGCATGACGCGCTTCCAGGACAGCCCCTTGGAGACCGCGAACTTGACGTAGTCCCGGTTTTCCTCGTCCACCATGAAACGCCGAAGCCAGATCGCGTACCAGGCGATCCCCGAAAGGGCGAAGGAGATCGTGGGAAGGATCCAGGAGACAGGCCGATCCTCGTAGAACACCATGGGCCAGCCGAACAGGCCCGTCACCCACTGCTGGATGAAGAAGAGCCAGATCAGGCTGGGTATGGCCCGGATGATGGTCACGTAGACCGTTCCCGCCCCGTCGGCGAATCGGTCCTTGAATCGGGCCATCAGGATGCCCAGGCCCAGTCCCAAGGCCATGCTCAGGATCAGGGAAGCCAGCCCGAACCAGAGGGAATAGGGTGCCTTTTCCGCGATCACCTCCAGGACCGGGCTGCGGGGATAGACGGTGATCGACCTGCCCAGGTCGCCCCTGACCAGGCCGGACATGAACCGGCCGAATTGCGTGAATGGGTCGTCCAGGACCCCCAGGTTCCGCAGATAGGCGGTCCGGGCGTCCTTGTCCATGTTCACGTAGTCTTCCCGGGTGAAGTATCCGTTCTTGGGCATGAGCCGGAGCAGGAGGAATACCGTGATGACCACGATGGCCACGGTGATCAGGGACTGGCCGAGCCGTTTCAGGACATAGGCACCCATGGGCGATCCTTCAAGAAAATTAATCTAACAATGCGCCACAGAGAATTACTTAACAATGCGCCACAGAGACACAGAGACACAGAAATGAAGGAGGGGATGAAAAAATTTGCTCACCATCATATCGGAAAGAGTCTACCGCCATGATGTCGCCCCCCTCTTTCAATTTTCTTTCTCTGTGATCTCTGTGTCTCTGTGGTTCAATTCTTAGGAAATCACTTCGCCGCGGTCATCTCCTTGAGGAAGGCGGCCTTTAGCTGTTCATAGCGCTTGAAGGTGATGGGATCCTTCTCCACGACCATGCCCTTGTACTTGAACCGGGTGATCCCGAAGCCCCCGCGAGGATACGTGAAGGGCACCACCTTGGTGATCTGGTAGGCCGTGCCGCCGACCTTCCAGGGCAGGACGTAACAGCGATCCAGGAAGAGGGCCTCCGCCTTGGCGAAGATCGCGTAGCGCTCGGACAGGACGGTCTTCCCCATGGCCTCCTGGACCAGCTTGTCGAACTCGGGATCGGAATACTGGCCGTCGTTCACCCCGCCCCCGGTGACCAGGCGGCTCAGCTGGGCGGCGGGATCCGCGTACCCGAAACGGAAATTGTCGTGCAGAAGGTCGAAGCGCCGGGGCTCCACCACCTCGCCGAAGACGTCGTCGATGCACTGGCCCAGGACGACCTCGATGTTCTCCTTGCCGAAGGCGTCCTCGAGCATGGCCTTGAGCAGGAGGGACCGCTTGGTTTCCAGGGCGTCGGGGGTGGAGACGTAGACCAGCTGGAGGGGCAGCTTGCCGTCCACCTTGATCTCGGTGATGGGTTTGTAATCCACCGTGGCGGGGGAGACTCCCTTGATGTTCCCCTTGCCGTCCGTGAGCTCCGCCAGGGCTTTCTTGAAGTAGTCCCGGGCCTTGGCTTTATTATAGAAGTTCCCGGCCGCCTTGATCTCCTTGACTCCGGGATAATCCGTGTAATCCACGCCCTTCTCGTCGAAAATCTGCATTTCCGGGACCACGGTGTTGCGGATGATCTGGCCGGGCTTGTAGGGGTCATCCAATTCGTTGAGCTTGACCCGGTCGATCCCGTAGTACAGAGCCTTGCGGAAGTTCAGGTTGTTGACGAAGGCCTTGAACTCGGGGTTCCCGGAGGTGAAGTTCTGGACGAACCAGTAGGTCACGGAGAATCGATCCGCGGAGGGCGGGTCCGAGTAGATGTACTGGGCCCACCGGGACTTCTCCAGGGCCTTGACCTGGTCGGCGCTCAGGTCCGCCCGGGAAAGCTCGCCCCGCTGGAACATGGCGATCTGGGTGTCCGGATCCGGGACGTACTGCAGGGTGATCGTCTTCACGGAGATCTTGCCCGCGTCCCAATAGTGGGGATTCGCCTTGAGGACGATCCGCTTGGACCGCTGCCAATCGGAAATGTAGTAGGCCCCCGAGAAGATGAGTTTTTCCTTGGAGACGCCGAAATCGAGGCCCACGGAATCCAGGAACTCTTTTTCGACGGGAAGGAAAAGCTCCATGACCAGGTAGGACAGGAAGAAGGGAGTGGGCTTGGAGAGCTTGTAGACCACCGTGTACTTGTCGGGGGCCGAGATCCCCACGTTGGAGAAGTTGGCCAGGGCCTGTTCCCGGGTCATGTCCTTCTTCTTGCCGGAATCCACGTCCGAAAGGTCCAGATAGTAGGCGTTCAGGCCGGAGATCAGGTTTCGCACGTCCCGGGAAAAGTTCTTGATCCCGTTCTTGGGGTCCGAGACGTAGCGCAGGCCCTCCACGAAATCGTCCGCCGTGATCTCCCAGCGGGTTTTCTGGCCCGAGGAGTCCACGTACATGATTCCAGGCCGAAGCTTGAAGGTCCAGGTGAGGCCGTCGGGGCTTACGGTCCAGGACTGGGCCAGGGAGGGCACGAAGCGCCCGAACCGATCCTGCTCCACAAGGCCGTCCTGGGTGTTCGCGGCCACCCGCTGGTCCGTGGTCGTCGGGGTGTAGAAGTACCGGAGGGACGAACCCTCCGACGCGTACACGGCGTCGTAGCGGTCGACGCCCGCGGCCCACGCGCCTGTGACCGCCGCCAGGGCCATCAGGACCGCGATGATCTTCGCTTTCAATTTCATTCCTGCCTCCTAGAGATTCACCGGAATACGGTCGGCGCCGGATCTCGAGCCGATGCGGGGCTATGCCCCGCATCCTATAGTGCAAGAACCGTACCAGAGAAGGCTAAGGGACGATTCGGAATTCGATTTCCGCGGGCAGGATGTCCACCAAGACGTTCTCGAACCCGAATCGGTCCCCGGTCCAACCCCGGGATACCCCTTCGGTGCGGCCCAGGCGGATCTCCCAGGCCCGGGGTAGCCCATCGTCCCCCTCCTCGACCAGGAAGGACCGGACATACAGAAACCCCTGGTCCGGGTCCCGAAGCAGACCCTCGGGTCGGTTGTCCAACAGCATGCGGAAGGCGAAGTCCGCGAGGGTGCCGTACTCGGAGAGAACCCCGGAAGCCTGCGGCCGGGGGACGTCGAAGGCGGGATCCGTGGAACCCAAGGGCTCCTTTCGCCGGAACTCGACGGCCCTGTCCGAGAGTCGGAAGGAATCCCCCTCGGTCAGATAGTGCAGGCGGACGCCCCGGATCCGGGTCCGGCCCGCGGGGAGGTCCCGGACCGCGTCCCGGGGATCCAGGATGAACACGCCCCCCGCGCCCAGGACCTCGGCCCGATTCTCGGCGGCCCTCCAGACCAGGGCGGTGTCCTCGGATATCCCGAAGGCCGGGCGTCCGCCCCCGTCCTCGACGAGGCAGGCCTCCAGGAGCCTCCCCAGCCGGGCCCGGGCGTCGAAGTGCTGGTCCACGATGCCGCCCGGGAAGAACCCCAGGCCCCGGCGCACGTACAGGGCCCGGGAGATTTCCGTATCCGCCGCTCCCCGGGCACGGGGAAGCGCCAGGGCGCCGAAGCTGGTCCCTCCGGCTATCATGGGGTCGGACATGACCGCGGCCCCCGCGCTGGATCCCCCCAGGGGGGCTCCGTCCCCATGGGCCCTCCGCAGGGCCGCGAGGAGGGAACCGTCCGAGCCGTCCGCTTCCAGAAGGATATCCGCCAGGGCGTTCTGGTCGCCCCCGAGCATCCAGAATCCGTCCGCCCGGGCGGCCCGCTCCGCCACCGAGGGATCCCGGCCGCCGCCCTCCCAGCCCGGCACGGCCGCGGCCGCGGGAAGCAGTTCGATCCGGGAGGGATCCACCCCCAGGGATTCCAAGGATGTCCGGAAGGACTCGAATCCGGCACGGGGAACCTTCGAAGCCGCGCCCAGCACGGCGAAGCGCCCCCCCGGACCGCCCGCGGCTTTCACGAAGGCGGAGTGGACGTCCCGGGAGCGAGTCGAAAGGTTGCCGCCGGCTATGAAGAGATCGCCTTGGGACATAACGGGTGTTCCTTTCCGGCTGTTTTTTTGGCTTTTTTGGCGCCATATTAGCCATATAAAAACCTATTTATTGAACCTCGAACCGCTCGGAGACCTCCGATAACATGCCCCCCTCGTCTCAGCGGACCGAAGGGAGCGCGCGACGGCCCTCCGCGGTCAGACGGCTCCCCCGGCGGCCCCGGCCCATCACCAGAAGCCCCAGGGCGGCTAGACGCTCCAACCGGGCTCGGGCGGCCCCGGTGCCCAGGCTGATGCCCCGGGCCCGGGCCAGGGCCGAGATGGTTTCCCGTCCCGCGGCTCTGCCCTCCGCCTCCAGCTCGGCCAGGGCTCCCAGGATGAACCTGTCCTCGGCGCCCAGCCGAAGGCCCGGTCCGGACTCCTCCGGAGGGAGGGATCGGAACCCCTCGGACTCCGACCCTTGGGGTTCGAAGTACTCGGGCTCCGGAAGGTCCTCCGCGGAGATCTCCCGGTCCTCCCGGACCGCGAGCATATAGGTCAGGGTATTCCGCAGCTCCCGGACGTTCCCGGGCCAGTCCCGGGATTCGAGGGCGGCCAGGACCTCCGGACTCACCGCCACGTCCCCGGCTCCCTCCTGCTCCAGGAACCGACGGATGAGGCGGGGGATATCCTGCCTCCGCTCCCGAAGAGGCGGGATCCGGAGCCAGCCCATCTTCAGCCGGAAATAGAGGTCCTCCCGGAACTCCCCCTTACGGGTCTTGGCCAGGAGGTCCTCGTTGGTGGCGGCGATTACCCGGACATCCACCCGCCTGATATCCGCCCCTCCGACCCGCATGACCTCTTTTTCCTGGAGAACCCGGAGCAGGCGGGTCTGGACCTTGGGGGAAACGTTGCCGATCTCGTCCAAAAAGAGGGTCCCCCCGTCCGCAAGCTCGAAGAGCCCAGTCTTGCCGCCCTTCTTGGCCCCCGTGAACGCCCCCTCCTCGTAGCCGAAGAGCTCGCTCTCCACCAGGTCGTCCGAGAGGGCCCCCAGGTCCACGGCCAGAAACGGCCCCGCGGACCGGGCGCTGGCGGCGTGGATAGCCGAGGCGAAGAGCTCCTTTCCCGTGCCGCTCTCCCCGTGGATCAGGATGGAAAGGTCCGTGGCGGCCAGGCGCAGGGCGATCCTCTTCGCCCTGCGGACGGCTTCGCTGTCCCCGACGATGTCCTCCAAGGTCCACTTGGCCACATGGCCCCGCCGCCGGTATTCCCGGCCCAGGCGGGAAGCCTCGGGTCCCTCGCTGCGGAAGACCGCCACCGTGTGCCCTCCCTCCCCCAGGTCGAAGCGCCGCACGATCACGGTACCCTCCGGGAGCTTGAAGGTCCTCTCCTCCTCCCCGCAGCGGCAGTCCAAGAAGCCCAAAAGCTCGCGGTTCCGGATCAGGGACCCCAGGGTCGTCCCGGAACCGCTTCCCGGCCGAAGATTCAATAGATCCCGCAGCTCCTCGTTGCAGACCGAGACGCGGCCTTCCTCGTCGTAGACCAGGACCCCGTGGCGGAGGGAGTCGATCACGGAGCCCAGGTGTCCGGAGAGGCGGCGGGCCTCCTCCGTGGACCGGGCCAGGCGCCGGGCCAGGTTGACGATCTTGGCCAGGTAGCGCCGGGAATACCCCCCGATATCCGTCTCCCCCATCCCCAGGCGCTTCAGGATCTCCGCGAGGCTTCCGAAGTCCAGGATCCGGACCCCGATGTCGATCACCTCGTCCATGCCGGGGGGCACCAGATCGGGCTCGCCCGCGACCACGGCGATCCGGTACTCCGGCGGAGGCGGGGGATCCAGGGGGTTCCAGGGCAGCCACTTCACACCGTCCAGACCCAGGTCCCGGAGGGAGTCCACGCAGTCCCGGGCGGTCTCGGGACGGTCGTTCACGAATAGGACGGGCAGGCCCGGGGGCAGGGCCACGACACGCTCCAGGGCTTCGCAGTCCACGATGCGGCGGACCACCAGGTGCTCCGATCGGCGTGGAAGGAGCCCGGAAGCCGCGAGCTCCTTCCGGACCAGGTCGCTGGATAGGACCACCAGGTCCGCTTCCGGGGGCTCCGTAAGGCCCTCGTCCACCCAGTACGGAACGAGCTCGGCCCGGCCCTCCACGTACTCGGCCAGCTGGCGGACGAGGACGCGGGCGGTGCTCTCGCTGCCCGCGACCACGGCCACCGTCACGGGGCGGCCTCCAGGGGGTCAATGTTCTCGAAGGTGCCCGACACGAGTCCCTCGCCCTCCCGGATCATGACCCGCCCCCGGGCCACGACGGACACGGGTTCGAGCTTCTCGCCCAGGACCACCAGGTCCCCGTCCATGCCCGGGGCGATCCGCCCCTTCCGGGCGAGCTTGAGGGCCGCCGCGGGGTTGGCGGTGATCGGAAGAAGGGCCGTCTCCAGGGGGATGCCCCGGCGGTTCACCGCCTCCCGGAGGGCGGACAGGAGGCTCGCGCAGGTGCCCACCAAAAGGCCCGAGAGCTTCCCGGCGGCATCGAAGGAAGGAAGGCTACCCTGGCCGTCGCTGGACCAGGTGATCCGGTCCGCCGGGACCTTGCGGGAAAGGCAGAGGGCGAAGGCCTCGGCCGCGGAGGTCTCCCCCTCCTCCAGGAACTTGGGAACCGTGCTGGTCGTATAGTCCGCGAAGCCCCCCGCCCGGGTCCAGGCCACGGACTGCTCCAGGACTATGGGGTTCCGGTTGCAGTGGGTGGGCAGGAACTGGGTGCGGGGAAGATCCCCGGGAGACACGACGCGCTCCAGGGGTTCGAAGCCCGCGGGGGCGTCCCCCAGGTGGACGTTCACGACCCCCGCCTTTCCCGAGAGCATGCCCCCCAGCCGGGCTTCCGAGGCGATGCGGGCAAGCTCCGCGTCCGTGGGCTTGGAGGAACGATGATCCGAGATCGCCAGCTCCCCGATCCCCAGGATGGGTTCGATCATCATGATGTCCCGGACCGGGTCCCCCGTCACGGTCGTAAGGGGAACGCGGTAGGACCCCGTGTAGCCGTAGGCGGAGATTCCCTCTTCCCGAAGCCCGTACAGCTTGGCGACCAGGGCTTCCATGCTTCGGGCCAACCCGTCGGTTCCCAGGACACCCACCACGGTGGTCACCCCGGCTCTAAGCGCCCCCGAAAGGACCAACTCGGGGGTGCGGGTCCTGTACCCTCCCTCCCCTCCCCCGCCGGTCACGTGGACGTGGGAATCCACGAAACCGGGTACGACGGCAAGCCCTCGGGCGTCCAGGACCTCGCAGGGAGCCGGAAGGCCGGAAGGATCGATCCGGTCGGCTAAAGCGAGGATACGGCCCGCGGCTATGAGGATGTCCCTCGCTCCGACATGCTCGGGGGCGTACAGGTCGGCGTTCTTGACGAGCAGCAACATGGTGTAGCTTCCTTTCGATCCGGGATGCGAATCCTGTTGCAATCATCGTGCCAGTTAAGTGAACAGTGGACCGCGAACAGTGGACAGGCCTCCGCGCGGTCGGATGCGGCCGCGTCTGTCCCCCTCGGGACTCCGGCGCGTTCGTCCGCGTCGGATCGAAGTATAATCTCCCTGCCCGGGACTCCGCCATCGGGAGTACCCGAGATCGGCCGAGGATCGTGCAGGGAGCCCGGCTCCTCCCGGCCGAAGACCGCCGTCCACGGCCCCCTGACTCCCGGCTCCTTCTATGGTATCCTTTCCTCATACGTTCCCCGGGGGCCGCCCGATGCAGCATGTACTCCTCGCCTTTTACATTCTCTTCTTCTCCACAGGTTTCATGGGAGGAGCCGCCCTCGTTGTGTTGGGACTCCGAGTGCGCAGCCGCCTTATTCCGCCCCTCCTGGTCTTCCAGGTCCTCTTCCTGGTCGGATTGGGCCTCGTCGCCTTTTATGCCTACCTCTACGGTCTTTGGGGGACCGTGCCGGACCCCTTGGCCTTGATCCTGGGGATCGTGCTGACCGGGATGAACGCGGCCATTTATGCCGTAGCGATCGTGCTGGTCCGGAGGATCTCCCCGCCCGCTTCCCGGAGGAAGGCCTATCCCGCGGCGGCGGAGATCCTGGCGGGGTTAGTGATCCTAAAGAGCCTGGCGAGCCTTGTCCTGGCCTGGGCGGGCGGAGCCCGGCCCGAGGCTCGGACCCTGCTGGACAACGAAGCCTGGAGCCTTGCCGGGTACATCCTGACCGGCCTGGCCATGGCGGCCTTCGGCGTCGCCGTCCGGGAGCCCCTCCCGCCCGGGGAGTCCCCGGCCCTGCGACCCCTTCTCCGGGCCTACGGACTCTGCGCCCTGGTCTTCGCCCCCATGGGGCTCGTGGAATACGCGGTGGAGGTGGCGGGCCTTCCCGGACTGCCCTTCCTCTCCATGGACCATCTGTTCTACCTGTCCTGGAACATCGTATCCATGAGCGCCGCGGTACGGCTGTTGCGGCCCGGGGACGCAGGGGTTCCCGTCCTGGATTTCGTTCCCGAGGAGCGGATCCGTGCCCTGGGCCTCTCCGGCCGGGAGGCCCAGATGGCGGTCCTGATCGCCCGGGGGCTGGCCAACAAGGAGATCGCCGCCGAGCTGGGAATCTCCCCGGCCACGGTGCGAACCCATATCTACAACCTTTACCAGAAGGCCGGGGCACGCAGCCGTGTGGAGCTGATCAACAAGCTTCGAGCGTGAACCTGGTGCCGGTCCGGGGCGTCGGCATGATCCGGCGCCCCTGTCAGGGCGCGGCGTCCGGCGCGACGGAGGCCTTCGACCTCCTCAGGGAGCTGCGGACACGCTGGCGCCCGTGCCGACGTCCGCCTTGGCCGCCAAGTAGGGAGGAAGGGCCAGGGCGACGACCGCCGCCAATGCCGCCGCGACGATCAAGGGCGCGATGAAGGACCGCTTCTCCCCCGCCCGGGGACCGAAGCGTCGCGCCCGGACCACGCAGGTCGTACCGGCCAGGAAGGCGCAGGCCGCGGTGGCGATGGGCGCGAAGGTGCACAACGACTTGTAGCCCAACACGTTCTCCCAGCTGGCTCGGGGGTTCGGCACCAGGGTCAGGATCGCCGCCAGGGTAAAGAGTCCGGACAGGCCCAGCAGGGCGCGGTAAGCTGCGGGATTCTTGGGTTCCTTTCGTTCCATGGTCAGTCTCTCCTTCGTGGTTCTATCGTGCACCGGCCTTGGGCCGGATCGTTCCGGGAATTTATCCCCGGGGCGGAATCGTCCAGCCGCGGCGGGCGAACAGGTCGGTCCACCGTTCCCGGGCCTCGGAGCTCCCGTCCTCGTCCAGGCCGGACAGGATCCCGTACATAAGAAGCGAACCCGCGGATCGCAGGCGGGCCGCGACCCCCTCCTCGCTCCGGTCCTTCGCGTGGCCGAAGAGCATGTCCATGACCATGCCCATGGTGTAGGTCCACAGCTGGTCGAAGATCCGGTCCAGTTCCCCTTCCTCCAGGGAGGCCAGGAAAGTGTCCTCTTTCATCCGGCTCCGCACTTCCCGCCGGTGTCGTTCCAGCTCCCCTTCCATGCCCGCGCGGTAGAGGGCCAGAAAGAGTTTCGGTTCGTCCCGGGCGAAGAGCACCATCCCGATCCCGCTGTTCAGGAAGCCGCTGTCCGTGCGCGGCCGGGTCCGCGCCTCCGAGAGCAGTCGGGACGCCTCTCCGAGGACCCAGGCCTGGAGATCCTCCATGCCCCGGAAGGCTCCGTAGATCGGGGCCACCGAGGTCCCCAGGGCGGCCGCCAGGCTCCGGGCGGTGAGGGCGTCCCAGCCCTCCCGTCGGACCAGGTCCAGGGCTGCGGTTCCGATCTGTTCCCTCGAGAAGGATACGGGGCGTGGCACTCCGGGCTCCTGAAGTTAGTCTAACATTGGTTATATTACAGTTGTTAGTTTATGTCAATCGTTTTCTTCTTAATTTCCTCGTGGTTCCCGGAAAACGACGGGGCCGCTCCAAGGAGCGGCCCCGGATCCGTGAAGGATGGGATATCAGCGGGCGGAACGAAGCGCCGTGTAGGCGGACAGGATCCTCTCCAGCGCCGCGTCGAGGATGACCCGGGGGCAGGCCAGGTTGAAGCGTTGGAAGCCGGATCCCTCGGAGCCGAACATGGGACCGTCGTCCAGCCACACCTTGGCCTTGTGAAGCAAGAAATCCTTGAGCTCCGGATCGCTCATGCCCAGGCTCCGAAAATCCACCCAAGCAAGGTAGGTGCCCTCCAGCGGAAGAGCCCGAACCCCCGGGAGACCCCGCTCCAGAACCTCCTTAAGGCGCAGGAAGTTGCCTCGAATGTACCGGATCAACTCTTCCAGCCAGGGCTCGCCCCGGGAGTACGCGGCTTCCTGGGCCACGATCCCGAACACGTTCGAGGTGCCCAGACCCAAGTTCCCGGCCGCCGTGATGAAGCCGTCCCGCAGGCGGCGGTCCGGGATCACGACGTTGGCGGTGCATAGGCCCGCGAGATTGAAGGTCTTGCTGACCGCCAGGCACGTGAGGGACCGAGCGGCGGCGTCCTCGGAGATGGAGGCGAAGCAGGTGTGTCGATGCCCGGGCATCACGATGTCCGCGTGGATCTCGTCGGACACCACGATCAGGTTCTTCCGGGCGCAGAGCTCCGCCAGGGCCGCGAGCTCCTCCCGGGTCCAGACCCGTCCGACGGGGTTGTGGGGGCTGCAGAGGATGAGCATCTTGGTCCGGGAATCGATTTTCCCCTCCAGGTCCGGGAGGTCCATCACATACCGCTCCCCGTCGAGCCGCAGGGGGTTGTCCACGAGCTGGCGGCCGTTGTTCAGGACCGCGGCCCCGAAGGGGTAGTAGACGGGTCCCTGGATGACCACCTTGTCCCCGGGTTGGGTGAAGGCCAGGACCGCGAGGTTGATCGCGGGGACCACCCCGGGGGAGTAGCAGATCCACTCCCTCCGGATATCCCACCCGTAGCGCCTCTTCGTCCAACCCGTCAGGGACTCGTAGAACCCGTCCTGCCGCACCGGGTAGCCGTAGATCGGGTGTTCCGCCCGGGCCCGGATCGCATCCTGGATCTCCGGGGCCACGGGGAAGTCCATGTCCGCGACCCAGAGGGGCAGGACGTCCTCTTCCCCGCAGAAACGCTTCCGGTAGCTCCACTTCAGGCAGCTGGTGGGGACGCGGTCCGGCACGTCGTCGAAATCGTAGGGCATCACTTTCCCTCTTCCGCCGCCAGCCGGGCTTCCTCTTCCACCCAGTAGGCGTCGTAATCCTTCTTGATATCCCGGTAGTTCCGGCCTTCCCGCCGCATCTTGGCGGTCATGAAGAAGTAGTATACCGTGCCGAGCCCGAAGAAGCCCGCGAAGTAATAGAGGTTCTTGACTCCGATCTTGAGGATCCCGTTCCAGGACAGAAGGAGGCTGATCCCCAGGGAGAAGACCACGATCAGGTAGAGCGCCGGTTTGGAGAGGGGGATCAGGGATTTCTTGTACAGGTTGGGGAACTTCCGCTGAATGAAGAGCACCGACAGGGGCATCATCATGGAGAAGAGGAAGCCGGGCACCAGGGTGATGAGGGTGGTGAAGCCCAGGTCGAACTTGAACACGATGGGGAGGGCGACGATCAGGGCCACCGCCAGGGTCACCCGGCTGGGCTGACTATGCTTGTTGAGCTTGGCGAACCACTTGGGGAAAATCCCGTCCCGAGCCGCGGCCCAGAAAATTCGCGACTGGACCATGAACCCGGCGTTCAGGGTGGTCAGGATGGCCAGGAAGGCTCCGCCGGAGATGAAGAACACGAAGCCCGCGGGGCTCATGAAGCGCTTGGCGTACTCGCCCAGGGGCAGGGCGCGCTTAGCGGCCGGGGGGATCAGCTGGCGGAAGTCCACGGCGGTCGTGGCGATGAAAGCCAGAAGTGCGTACAGGATCCCGGCGATCAGGGTTCCCCAGATGATGGCCAGGGGAATGGACTTGCGGGGATCCTTGACCTCTCCGCCCATATTGATCACCACCGAGGCGCCGTCCAGGGCGAACATGTACATGATCAGGGCGGTGACGAAGTTCCCGAAGCCCTTTTCGAAGAAACCTTGAAGCCGGCTTATATCGACCTTGGGAATTCCCTCCAGGATGAACCAAACCAGGGCGACAACCAGAATGTAGATAAAGTACTTGTTCGCCTTGGAGATGACCTTCACGTTGAAGAGATTGAGCCCCGCGAAGACCACGATGGCGCCCAGGGCGGAGGCGAAGACGGGCACCTTCGGGAAGATCACCTGGACGTACTGGCCGAAGGACATGGCGATGACCGAGACGGAGAAGATCCCTATGATGCGGTTCCACATGTAGTAGAAGCCCAGGGTGGGATCCAGGAACCGGGAGATGTACTTGTAGTAGCCGCCGGTGGTCGGGCAGGCCGAGGCCGCGATCATGGTGGGTATCGTGGACACGATGGCGATCACCGCGGCCACCACGTAGACCATGAAGGCCGCCGGGCCCGCGTACGCGATGCCCACTCCCGTCAGGCTGAAGACTCCGGCGCCGATGATGGCGCCGACGCAGATCAGAGTCAGCTGGAAGGTGTTGATCTCTCGCTTGAATTCAGTTTGTGCCATGGACATGGAGACTCTCCTTTATGCGTTCTCGCCGGGCCGGACGGCCACGGCCTCGATCTCTACACGTCCGCCCTTGGGCAAGGCAGCGACTTGGAACGCCGATCGTGCCGGGGGATCTGTCGGGAAATACCCCGCGTACACCTCGTTGACCGCGGCGAAGTCCGCCATGTCCGCAAGGAAGACCGTCGTCTTCGCGACGTCCCCCAGCCCGAGCCCCGCGGCCGCCAGGACAGTCTTGAGGTTTTCCAGGGCCCGTACCGTCTCCTGCCGGACCCCCCCGGGGACCAGGGAGCCGGTACCGGGATCGATGCCCAGCTGCCCGGAGATGAACAGGATCCCCGACGCTTCGATCGCGTGGGAGTAGGGGCCGATCGCCGCGGGGGCGCCCGCGGCGTTGATGCGCTTTCGTGTCATGTGTTCTCCGAATGAACGGGCCCTAGGCCCGGGATAGGGGTAGTATCCGGTGGAATTCGAGCCGTGTCAATAAATTTGTTGGCATTTTTTAAATATTTTTAACAGCCGCGGGCACCGAATTCTTCCGGAAACCCGGGACGCGGTCCGACACCCCCGGTCACCCGCTTACCTCGCGGATTTCCCGTAGATACTTGTAAATCGTGAATTTCGTGACTCCGAGTTCCCGGGCGGCGTGCTCCACGGCTCCCTTGATGCCGAAGAGTCCCCGGCGCTCCAAGGCCAGGATGAGCCGCCGGTTCCGCTCCGTCTGGGAGACCCCTTCCAGGCGGAGAACCTCCCGTCGTTCCTCCTCGACGGCCCCACGGACCAGGGCGGGAACATCGGAGACGAAATGCTCCCCCCGCTCCCCCGCGGAATCCGGGCCGGGAAGGAAGGTTTTCATAAGCTCAGAGAAGGGCACGGAGATATCGAAGTTGATGCAGAGGAATCCGATGGGCGCACGGTACTCGTTTCGGATGAGCACGGTCACCGACTTGAGAGGGCGGCCGCTCTCGGTTCGGGAGAAATAGGGGCCTACTACATCCCCCTCGGGTCCGAGGGAGCGGTCCAAGACCTCCAGGGCCAGGTCCGTGACCGGGGAACCTACGGAACGGCCGGTCACGTGGCCGTTGAAAATGGCTGTCACGGACGAGGAGAGGTCCTCCAGGGAGTGGAGGACCACCTCGCAGTAATCGCCGAACATCCGGGAAATGCCCTCGGCCAGGACGGCATAGCGTTCAAGCGCCGCCCGGTCGGAGGGTCGGAGCTTGAAGGACCTGGTTTCGGCGAGCCCGGAATCGCGGGCAGGCTTTTTGGCGGCTGGCATGCGGTCCGGTTCCTTTCGGACCCAGTATACCGGCGGCTCCGGACCTGCACAACCTCGTTCGCAACGACGGCGACCGATGCCGACCGGTCGCCGTCCTTCGACAAACCGGGATCGCCTATCGTATCGCGGTCCACCAGGTCGCCCGGACCGAGGCGCCGAGATCGAACCCCGACAGGGAATCGCCCTCGAAGTCCTTGTACCTCGGAGCGAACCGATAGGAACCCCAGAAGCGGGCCGACCATCTGCCGCCCAGGGACGCTTCCGCCCCGAGGGTCAGGATGCCGCAGAAGCTCTTCTCGACACCTTGGCCGTCGAAGGCGCCGGTCCCGTCCGCCTCGTCCTTGACGATGCCCCCCAGTCCCAGCCGGGCGAAGGGAACGATTCCCGCGGTCCCCGGGCCCGGGCGGATACCCAGGCTGCCGCCGTACACGAGAGCCCCCTGTTGGATCAGGTCCGGGCTGCCGAACTTGAGGGGGATCAGGTGCAGGTAGCTCCCGAGCTCCACCCGGCCCAGGAAGATCCCCGATTCCAGGGAGGCCAGAGACCGGATCTCCCCGCCCGTGAAGGTCGCCCCGGCCCCGATCTCGGCATAGGACTTCCAGGCGAGTCCCTCCCCTGCCCAGGCCGGACCCGCCGCGCCCGTCAAGACAAGGGCCGCCAGCACCAGGGCCGGAACCTTGCCGAACCGGGGAAGGAACATCCCCGTCCGGGCCTTGTAGGCCCTCCACTCGTCTCCGAACCGTTCTTCCATTTCCGTTTCTTCCTTTCGGGCCAGCCGGACGTACATCGACGCCAGGATCGGCCATAGTATCAGGAGCGGGATCGTCGCCCACTCGAACAGCACGCCCAGGGATACGAGCAGGAAGCCCGTGTACTGGGGATGCCGCAGGTACCGGTAAAGTCCCTCCGCGACCAGCCTCCCCTGCCCTTCCTCCTTGCTCCAGTACTCCCGGTGGATGCGGGCCCAGCCCCCGATCACCAGCACGGCCCCGGCCAGGACGCAGGCCAGGTATACGTAGTGCCCGGCCGGGCCGAAGGTCCCGGACAGGGTGTGCCCCCAGAGGATCCCCTCGGGCAGGTTCTTCCCGAAGGCCCAGAGCACGAAGTACAGGGACAACGGCGCCCCGAACATCTCCAGGGCGAAGGCCACCACGAAACCCAGAAAGACCCCCGCGGGCTTGCGGTCCGCCTTTCGATAGAAAGGGACAAAGAGCAGGAAGGCGCCGAAGAGGGCGGTCCACAGGGCGACCGCCCACCAGGTTCCGAAATGCGACCAGACGTTCTCGTCCATTCCGACGCTCCGTTGAAGGAAGGATGCGGGAGACGGCGTCCTGCCCTTCCCCCCGCGGCGGCGGTCATCGGATCCGTCGATCCCGACGCCGATCGCCGAGGCAGAGGATAGGGATTCCGGGGACGGGTGGGGATCGGACGAAGGTATTGGAAAGGCGGAAATCGCCTACGTAGTTCGTACTAGCCGGGACGTTCGGAGCGTCCGACGCGAGGCTTTCTATCGGGCAGCCTCGGATTCTTGATTCTTCCGGCCTCGGACTCTAGCCGGATCGTCCCTCTTCCCACGCGGGCAGGATGACGCGGAATACGGTGTTTCCCGGCTCGCTCTCCAGCTCGATCCGGCCCCCGTGCTTTTCCACGATCCTGCGGCAGATGTCCAGGCCCAGCCCGGTGCCTTCCCCGCTTTGCTTGGTGGTGAAGAAGGGCTCGAAGATTTTTTCCCTCAAGTGTTCCGGAACTCCGGGACCCGTATCCCGGACCTCCACGATCACGCGGCCTTCCCGATCCCTCACGCCGAGCCTCAAGGTGCCCTTGAACTCCATGGCCTGGAGGGCGTTCTGGATCAGGTTCATCCAGACTTGGTTCAGCTGATTCCGGTTGCCCAGTACGAGTCCCGGGCACCCGTAGTCCTTCTCGATCCGGACCCCGTACTTCGTCTTGTTGGTATAGAGGGTGAGCAGGCTGTCCAGCTCCTTCGGGAGCTCGACCCGGGAGGAGGCATCCTCATCATCCTCGTTCCGGACGTAGTATAGAAGGGCGGAGACTACATTCGTACATTTGTCCGCGGCAAGGGAGATCACGTCGGTGATCCTCTTGATGGAAGACAGGGTGTCCAGGGCTTCCACGGCGTCCTGGAAATCGGGATGCCCCCGGACCAAACCGGGGATCGAGGGGTCCTCGTCCAGGTTCAGGTCGAGCAACGACTCCAGCAGGCTATCCGGAACGGAGCGGCCGTCGGGAGCCAGGCGGGCGGCAAGCGCCTTGCGCCTTCTGAATCGTCCGGAGGGTTCCTCCGCAAGGGTCTGCGCGCTCAAGGACGCCTTCAGGGCGGATTGATACCAGGATCGAACCTCCGGCGAGAGCTCGGCTATGGCCCGGGATGCCTCTTGAAGCCGGTCCGCGACCAGGAGGACCAAGGACTGGTTGGACGAGACGATGGCCCCCAGGGGCGTGTTGAGCTCGTGGGCGATCCCCGCGATCAGCTGCCCCAGGGCCGCGAGCTTCTCGGACTGGACCAGGGAATCCTGGGCGCCGTGCAGAGTCTCCAGGGTTCGCTGGAGCTCTTCGTTCGTCCGGAGGAGGTTCGCGTTCATCTCGTTCAGCTCCCGGGTCCGATCCCGGATCCTCTGCTCCAGGGTCTCGTTCAGGGCTTTGAGTTCCTCCTCCGCGGACTTCTTGTCCGTGACGTCCGTATGGGTTCCGATCATCCGGATGACCTTGCCCGCCTCGTCCCGGGTGACTACCCTTCCCCGGCCCCGGATCCACATATAGGTCCCGTCTTTTCGCAGAAACCGGAACTCGACGTCGAACACCGGAGTGGCGCCTTCGAGATGGGCCTTGGCTTGAGCAAGGACCATCTGCCGATCCTCCGGGTGAACCCTCTTTTCGAACTCGGCGAACCTATGGGGGAACTCGTCCGGTTCATACCCCGAGATCGTGTAGTACCTCGGATCGAAGTAGACCGAGTTGCTGGGGATGTCCCAGTCCCAGATACCGTCGTTGACCGCCAGCATGGCCAGATCGAAGCGTTCCTGGCTGAGCCGGAGGGCTTCCGCGGCCTTGTGCCGCAGGGCGGAAGCCCGGGCCAGGGCCAGGATCAAGCCCAGCTGAAAGAGGATCAGCAGCGCCGATCCGGCCAGGAAGGCCCGAGTCCGGTTGCGCAGCTCCCGGGCGGTCCGGTTCCTCTCCGTGATATCCGTAACCGTGAAGACGACGCCCGAGGAAAGGTTCGAAGCGTCCAAGGGGGTCGAGGAGAGGATAACCTCCAAGATTCTCCCGTCCTTGGTCTTCCACCGGGTCTCCACCGTCCCGGTTCCCTTCTCCGCGATCTGCCGGTACTTTTCCCGCCCCACGAACTCGTAGTCCGCGTCGGTGGGATAGAAGATGCGGGCGCTTTTCCCCAGGAGCTCCTCCCGGGAGTAGCCGGTCAGCTGGAGGATGTAGTCGTTCACCTGGACGATGACCCGGTCCACGACCACCCCGATCCCGCCGGGAGCGCTTCGCAGAATGCTGGCGAGCATGCGCTCCGCCGCAAGATGGGAGGGTACTACGTCCGAATCGTCCGACCGCGGCTGGGCATACGTCGCGGAGGCGAAGGCGGCCGTGACCATAACGACGGCGAGCACCCGGAATCGGACCTGCACGTCGGGGCCTATTCCGGATTCCGGAACATACGACAGTATCGGGCCGTTTCGCCCGAAGAGATCTCCCGGAACGACTCCTTGCCGGTCCGGAAGGCTTCCACGACCGCGGGATCGAAGCGCTTTCCGGAATCCGACTCGATCTCCCGGGCAACCTCGTCGAAGGGCAGGGCCTCCTTGTACGGCCGCTTCGTGAGCATCGCGTCCAGGCTGTCCGCCAGGGCCGTGATCCGGGCGGACAGGGGAATGCGTTCCCCGGCCAATTCGGCCAGGTAACCCTTCCCGTCCCAGCGTTCGTGATGGTACAGGATCAAGTCTTTCGCAAACCCGTCGACGTCGATGGATTTCAGCAGGTTCGTCCCGATCTCGACATGCCTCTTGACCACCTCGAACTCCTCCGGGGTGAGGCGGGCCGGCTTGTCCAATATCTCATGCGGTATCCCGGATTTGCCTATGTCGTGGAGGGGGGCGTAGGTATAGAGCTTCCGGACCTCCGCCTCCGCGAGGCCGAGTTGTTTCCCCAGCAGGGCCGCGTAGCAGGCCACGCGCTGGACATGGCAGAATGAATCGGGATCCCAATGCCGGGCTTGGTTCTCCAGGGCCGCGATCAGGGCGGCGTTGAGCTCCTCCACCTTCCGCCGGAGCAGTTCCAGCTCCGCCTCCCGGTCGTAGAGCTCCGAAGCCCGACGGACGGCCATCACCAGGTCCCGCCGCTCCCAGGGCTTGTGGATATAGCGGAAGAGCCCCGCCTCGTTGACCGCCTGGGCTATCGCGTCGATATCCGAATAGCCCGTGAGGAGGATGCCGTAGACGCGGGGAAAGCTCTTCCGGGCCTCCCGAAGAAGAATGTGGCCCTTCATGCCCGGCATCCGCTCGTCGGTCACCAGGACCGCGGGCTCGCCTCCGTCCTTGCGAATCTCCGCGAGGAGCTCCAGGGCCGCTTCCCCGGAATACGCGGCTTCCACCCGCAGGTGGGGCAGCTCGTTCCGGAGCTCCAGCTTGAGGCTCTCGGTGATGATGACCTCGTCGTCCACACATATCACGAATCTTTCAGCCATACCGTCAAGTCTATGCATCCGGGTCGGGACTTCAAGGAAAACGCACGTTGAACGTGAAGTGCGGCATCCCCGCGAATCATGGGTAGGCGGCGCGTTCGCGCAGGAAGGCGTCCACCTCCGCCCGACGGGGCATCCGCTCCAGGGGACCCCGGCCTGTGCAGGTCAGGGCCGCCGCCGCCGCGGCGAAGCGCGCCGCCTCCGGGGGTTCGGCCCCCTCCAGGGTCGCCGAGAGGAAGCCCGAATCGAAGCTGTCCCCGGCGCCCACGGTGTCCACCACCGGAACCTCGAAGGCGGGGACCGAAAATTCCCGCCCCCCCGCGGAGACGGAAACTCCGGCCTTGCCCCGTTTCAGCACAATCGTCGGCACCCCGGGGAACCGGGCGCGGATGTCCGCAAGGCCCGAGCCCCAGCCCAGACTTTCCATCTCGTCGTCCGTAATCTCCAGGATGTCGACGCCGATCCCGACGGCCCCGGACAAGACGGACGCCGCGGTGTCCCGGGAAGCCCACTGGGCGGACCGGTAGTTTACGTCGAGGGACACGAGGCTCCCTGCCGCCTTGGTTCGGCGTATGAGTTCGAGCCCCGCTGCCCGGGCGGAATCGCTCATGCCCAGGCTTATACCCGTCAGATGGACGCAGCGGTACTCCCCGACCGGCACGCCCTCGAGCTCCCGGGGCCCGAAGGCGGAAGCCGCGGAATCCTTCCGGTAGTAGGTCAGGGAATGGCGACCCCCGTCGAAGGAGACGAAGTACAAGCCCGTGCGGCGGTCCGGGTCGGTCTCCACCCGGGATGAGTCCACGCCGTTGGCCTCCCAGAGAGCCCGGAATCCCCGACCGAAGGGATCGTCGCCGACCCGGGTCAAATACGTGCAGGGATGCCCCAGCCGGGACACCCCGATGGCGAAGTTGGAGGTGTCCCCGCCCCAGGTCTTCACGACGGCCACGTCCTCGGCGAGGGAGGAGCCTCCGTCGGGGTAGAACCCGACCAGTGGCTCCCCGAAGGCCAGGAAGTCCCTCATGCCCCCTTCCGTCCCTTCCCGAGCTTGCGGACCAGGGCCTTGGCGGGCTCAGAGAGGAAGAGGAAGAGGAACACCAGGGCGAAGACCGCGGAGATCGGCCGGGATACGAAGGGCAAAAGCCGGCCGTCGCTCTTGATCAGGCCGATCCGAAGGTTGTCCTCGATCATGGGACCCAGAACCAGGCCCAGGATGAAGGGAGCCAGGGGTATCTCGGCCTTTTCCATGAAAAATCCCGCGATGCCGAAGAGCACGACCAGGAAGACGTCGAAGACGTTGGACCGCATCGCGAAGGCCCCGACCAGGGAAAAGATCGTGATGCCCGCGAGCACCACGTTCCGGGGGAACTTGAACATCCAGGCGAAGGCCTTGATGCCCAGGTAACCCAGCACCAGGAGGAAGGCCTGGGACACAAGTGCCACCGCGAAGATCTGGTTCACCAGCTCCTTGTTGTCCTGGAAGACCAGGGGTCCGGGCTTGAGACCGTACATCAGCATGGCCCCCAGGACGATGGCGGTGATCGTGTCCCCGGGGATGCCGAAGACCAGGGCGGGGATCCAGGTCCCCCCCAGGGCGGCGTTGTTCGCCGTGGTCGGGGCCACGACTCCCTCCTCGGATCCGGTACCGAACTCCTCGGGTTTCCGGGAGGTCTTCTTGGCCATCCCGTAGGAGACCCAGGCGGCGATGTCCGCCCCGGCCCCGGGCAGGGCGCCGATCAGGGTTCCGATCAGGGAGGACTGGCCGATGAGACGCTTGTTCCGGAACATGATCTTCAGGATTTCGCCTATCCTGACCTTGCCGCTCTGGATGACCGCGGCGCCCGTCATCTGTTCCTGGGAATGGGTGGCCACCGCCCGGATGACCTCGGAGATCCCGAAGAGCCCGATCATCACGGGGATGAAGCTTATTCCCCCCATCAGGTTGATGTTCCCGAAGGTGAAGCGGGGGTACCCCGTGGACACGTCGATCCCGATGGTCGAGATCAGGATGCCCCCGGTGATCGATATGAGTCCCTTGACGTTGGACCCCTTGGTGATGACCGCGCTCATGGAAAGTCCAAGGACCCCCAGCCAGAAGTACTCGAAGTGGGTGAACTTGAGGGCGAACCGGGCCAGGGTCGGGGATATCGTGATGAGCAGGAGGACGCCGATGAGTCCTCCCAGGGTGGAACAGAAGAGATCCAGCATGATGGCCAGGGAACCCTTGCCCTGCTTGCTCATCTCGTAGCCGTCCAGGACCGCGGCCCCCGAGGCGGGAGTTCCGGGTACACGCAGGAAAGTGGCGGGAATGTCCCCCGCGAAGATCGCGGTGAAGGAGAGCCCCAGGATCATGGCCAGCCCCGCGATGGGCTGCATGTGGAAGGTCAGGGGCACGATCAGGGCCACCCCCATGGTGGCGGTCAGGCCCGGCATGGCCCCGATGAAGACGCCCAGGATCATGGAGAGGATCCAGGGCAGGAGGATGTCAAGCCTAAGGAGGCTGATGAAGGCGTCTATCATGTCATATCCCCAGGAAGCCCAGGATGCCGGCGGGCAGGCCGATGGTGAACAGCTGTCCGAAAAGAAGGTAGATGACCACGGTATACAGCGCCGAGAACAGGGCGCTTTTTGCCGCGGGCATCCCGAACAGCAGCATGAGGAGGAAGAGGAAGACCAGGGTGGTCGGGAAGAACCCGAGGGGGTTGAAGAGCGCGACGAATCCCGCGGTCAGGACGAAAAATCCCGCCAGGCGAAGCGCGGACGTCCGGGAAGCGGGGAACTTCGGCTCCCCGTTCCCGACGCGCGCCTTCCGGATGCCCGCCAGGATCTGGGCAGTCCCCAGGAGGATCAGGAGGTAGGCCATGATGTTCGGGAAGAACGCCGGCCCCGTAAGGTGCACCCCCTCCTGGCCTTCCGGGAATCCCGGGGTGATGAGGAGTACCGCCGCGGCGACGGCCAGACAGACGAGGCCGACTACATGCTCTCGGTTGATTTTCAAGGAAGGCTCCTGGTTGGTGGGATCGGCCGGGACGCCGGGATACGACGAACGGGCGCGGAAGGCCTAGGGCCTGCCGCGCCCGCACGGAGCGGATTCCGGCGATGCGCGGCGGCGGGCCCGCGCATCCGGCCTCGGACGCTTACTTCTTGAGGTATCCGGCTTCGTCCATGACCTTCTCAAGGCCGGCGAATTCCTCGTTCATGAACTTCGTGAACTCCTTGGAGTCCCGCACCCGGATCCCGAACTGGTTCTTGGCCATGAAGTCCTTGAATTCCTGGGAATCGGTGATCTTCTTGAACGCCGCCTCCAGGGTCTTCACCACCGCAGCGGGAGTGCCGTTGGGCACCGCGAAGCCGCGCCAGGTCCCGCCGACCACGTCGATCCCCTGCTCCTTCAGGGTGGGGATCTCCGGGAACATGGGGTTGCGCTTGTCCGCGAAGACGCCGATGGTCCGCACCGCGCCGGCCGCAACCTGGGGGGCGATCTCGGGGTAGCTGCAGAAGACCGCGTCCACGTGGCCGCCCAGGAGCTCGGTGATGGCCGGGGCGGCGCCGCCCTGGGTGGGGATGTACTTCACGGTGCTGGGCTTTATGCCCGCGGCCATGAGCATACGGACCCGGGGGAGGTCCCAGGCGGAGGCGATGGTGGACCCCGAGGTCAGGAAGGTTCCCTCGGGCTTGGACTTGATGGCCGCGATCATGGAGGGAACATCCTTATAGGGCGAGTCCGCCTTCACGGACACCGCGGCGGCGTCCTCGTTGAACTGGAAGATAGGGATCACGCTGGATGGGGTGATATCCGCGTAGCCCAGGTACTTGAGGATGACGATCTCAAAGGTTACGTTCAGGATGGTGTAACCGTCCGGGGCCGCCAGGGCGCCCGCGACATGGCCCACGGCCCCGCTGCCGCCGGTCTTGTTCACCACGTTCACAGGGACCTTCAGCTCCTTGGAGAGGGCATCCGCCATGAAGCGGGCGGTCCGGTCCGTGCCGCCCCCGGAGGACCAGGGACACACGATGGTGATTGGCTTGGACGGATACTTCTTCTGGGCGAAGGCGGTGCCGGTCGCCAGGATCATGAGGACGAGAGCGAGCGCTACGATTCGTTTCATTGGAATCTCCTATGGGAAAAGCCTTAGAATGAAGCGTAGCATCGGATTCCGGGACTGTCAATAAAAAATTTTTTTTCTTTTCTTGCCACTTCAGAGAAAATGAGATAGTATACAATAAAATTTCTTCACGGAGGTTTTCATGGCCACGGATTTCAGCGGGATCATCCCCCCCGTTCTCACCTGCTTCGACAAGGAAGGCAGGGTGGACGAAGGCAGACAACGGGAGATCGTCCGCTATCTCTCCCAGCACGTGCAGGGTTTCTACCCCTGCGGCACCTATGGCTCCGGCCCCCTCATGAGCATCCAGGAACGGAAAAGGGTGGCCGAGATCGTCATCAAGGAAAAAGGCAAGGCCTTCGTGATCGTCCACGTCGGGGCAGCCTGCACCGCCGACGCCGTGGACCTCGCGAAGCACGCGGAGGCGGCGGGGGCGGACGCCGTAGGTGCCATTCCTCCCTATTACTACGCCTACAGCCAGGATCAGCTCCTGGGCTACTACCGGGCGATCATCAAGGCCGTCAAGATCCCGGTCTTCGTGTACAACAACCCCGAACTCTCCCGGAACCCCGTGGCCCCGGACACCCTTCGGACCCTGGCGGACGAGGGACTGGCGGGGGTCAAGGACTCGGACTTCGACATCGTCACCTTCTACAACTTCCTGAACGCCGTCAAGAAGCCGGGGTTCAAGTTCATCGTGGGCACCGAGGCCATTGCCGCGGCGGCCCTGGACGCCGGAGCCGTTGCGGTGATCGCGGGTCTGGCCAACGCCCTGCCCGAGTACATGCAGGAATTCTACGGGACTTGGAAGAAGGGCGATGCCGAGACGACCGCGAAGAAACAGCTGGAGGTCATCCAGGTTCGAAACGTTCTCAAGCTCGGGCCGACCTTGACAATGACCTACGCCATCCTCAGAATGAGGGGATTCGACCCCGGCTATCCGAGGGCTCCCTTCACGGAGATTTCCGAGGAGCTCTACAAGAAGGCCCAGGCCCAGCTCAAGGCCCTAGGACGTATCTGATGAGTCCGATCGCACGACGCGCCTCCGGTGAAACACTCCAGGCGATCCGCGAAAAGCTGAGCGGCCTGCCGCAGATCCAGCAGCAGATCGCCCAGTTCATCCTGGAGCATCCCCAGGACGTCGTGCGGATGTCCATCTCCCACCTGGCCATGAGCACCGGGGCCAAGAGCGAGGCCTCCATAGTCAAGTTTTACCGGAGTCTCGGGTTCTCGGGGTACCACGACTTCAAGGTGACCCTGGCCACGGAGATCGCGGGACGAAGCTTCCACAGTCCCGACGACTTCAACAGGATCTCCATGGACGACGACATCTCCTCGATCCGGAACAAGATCTTCCAGTCCAGCATGCACATCCTGGATGCGAACAACAACTCCATCGACGACTCCGTGCTGTCCCGGACGATCGACATCCTACAGGCGGCCAAGCGGGTCATCATCCTGGGGTACGGAACCTCGGCGGTGGCGGCCTACGACCTCTTTGTCAAGCTTTCCCGGCTGGGCATCGACTGCCACTACTCCCTGGACTCCCACGTCAACGCCCTGGTCCTGGCGGAACCCCGGGAAGGGGACGTGATCTTCGCGATCTCCTATTCCGGGGAGTCCCGGGACGTGGTCTACCAGGCCGAGCGGGTCCGGGGCATGGCCAAGGTGATCGCCCTGACCGGGGAGGCGGATTCGCCCCTGGCGGGAATCTCCGACGTCTGCATCGCCGTGCGCTCCTTCGAGACCGCCTTCCGGACCGACGCGATGGTCTCCCGGATGGTCCAGATCACCATCATCGACATCCTCTTCACGGCCCTGGCGCTCCGGGGCGGGGACGCGGCCCTTGCCCGGCTTTCCCGCTCCCGGCAGGGACTATCCTTCCTGAAATTCTGACAAGAGGTTCCCCCATGAAACTCTACGGCGTCATTCCTCCCATGGTGACCCCCTTCGACGCGAAGGGCGAGGTCGATTTCCCGGGCCTTTCGAGGCTGGTCGAGCACCTGAGCGATCGGGTGGACGGGCTGTTCGTCTGCGGATCCTACGGCTCGGGCCCCCTGATGGACGAGGCCGAGCGGAAGGCCGTCGCGGAGACCTGCCTGGCCGTCTCCGCGGGACGCGTACCCGTCATCGTGCACACCGGGGCCGCCTCGTCCCGGGAGGCGGCCCGCCTCTCGACCCACGCCGCGGCCTCGGGCGCCGCGGCGGTCAGCGCGGTCGCCCCCTTCTACTTCCACCACGACTCCGCAGGGGTCCTCGACTACTACCGGACCATCCTGAAGTCGGTTCCCGCGGGATACCCGGTCTACGTCTACCACAACCCCCGGTTCTCGGGGTACGAGATCGACCTTTCGACTCTGCGAATCCTGGCCGAGGAGGGCATCGCGGGGGTCAAGGACGCCACCTTCGACATCGGCAAGTTCGCCCTGTACCAGCGGGATTTGGAGCCACGGGGCCTGGACATCGTCCTGGGCACCGAGTCCATGTGGCTGTCCGCCCGGGCCCTGGGCGCCGAGGCCTACATACCCGGCCTGGCCAACGCCTTCCCGGAACTCTGCAGGACTTTGCACCGCCAGGGCATGGACGGGGATTTCGAAGCCTGCCGGAAGACCCAGTTCCTGGTGAACCGGATCCGGGACATCATGTACCTGGCGGGCTCCACCCAGCAGGCCGTGTACTCGATGCTGAGGATCCGGGGCATCCTGGACGCCCGGCCCCGGTCGCCCTTCGTCCCCTCGAGCCCCGGGCAGGAGGAGAAGATCCGCTCCGCCCTGGCCGACCTGGGCGTCCTGTAGGCCCGCCGTGAGGCGCATCGGAATCATAGACTGCGGGACCACGAACTCCCGCCTTCAGATCGTGGACGAGAAGGGGGTGGTCCTGGGCCGGGCCGTCGCCAAGATCGGAGTGAAGGACACGGCGACCTCGGGCTCCAAGCGGGCGCTGCGGGAAGGACTGGAGGAGCTTTACCGGATCGCCCTGGATTCCGCGGGACTCGGGCCCGAGAACGTGGAATTCGTGATCTCCTCCGGGATGATCACCTCGGAACTGGGGATCCTGGAGCTCCCCCATATTCCCGCGCCCGCGGGACTTCCGGACCTGGCCCGAAGCCTGACCAAGGTGGAGGGCGAGTCCCGCCTGGACTTCGAACCGGACCTGTACCTGGTGCGAGGCGTCAAGAACAAACCCAATCCGCCCCCAGGCTCCCCGATCGCCGCCGTCCGGACCCTGGACTTCATGCGGGGAGAGGAAACCCAGATCATGGGATTCCTCGATCTCTACGGCCGAGGGGAACCGACCACGATCGTCAACCTGAGCTCCCATACCAAGTACATATCCGTGGACGAATCGGGCAAGATCCGGGGCAGCGTCACCACCCTGTCGGGCCAGGTCTACGAGAGCATCCTGAAAGAGACCTTCATAGGCAAATCAGTGTCCCCTCCCGCGAACCGGGACGGTGGATCGGAGCGGATACCGAACGCCGAAGGGGATTCCGGCGTCCCCGCGGCGGAACTCGAGGCGGCCATGGATCTGGCCGCGGAGCTGGTGGAAGCCTCGGGGCTCCTCCGCAGCCTGATGGCGCCCCGTTTCATGGATACCCTCATGACCACGGATTGGCGGATCCGGAGGCGTTTCGTGGAATCCTGTCTGGCCGCCGATGACCTGTCCGCCATGAACCTCTTCCCGGAATACGGATTCCCGGCCGGCGCGCGGATAGTCCTGGTCGGACTTCCGGAGCGCTGCGGGATCTTCGAGCGCCTCCTGCGGCGGAGCGGCCGGGCTCCGGACGCGGGGATCGAGACGATCGCCGATCCCGACGAAGTCCTGCGGCTGGCCGCGGTCGGCGCCCTTGCCATCGCCCGGGAGGCGGGACTGCTGTAGGGCTTGCTGTAGGGCTTGCCCGCGGGATGCCCGGGGCGGACGGTTGACAAGTCCCGCGGGGGGGGGTACATACGGTGCCCCTCCGGGTTTTCCCGGGGCGCGGCGGCCGCGGGCCTGTCCTTCGGGCACGCGGCGGCGAAACGAGCGGACGGAGGGCCTGGGATCCCGGAACCGGGCGGGTCCGGCCCGGCGGTATCCCGAGCCTACTTGATCCCGTAGACTTTCAGGACCGCCCGGCCGTCCTTCAGTCGGCCCGCTGTTCGATAGTAGAATGCAATCGTACGGATTATGCGGCGGCCCCCCTCCAGATCCACCGCCCGGGACCGGGTCCCCTCCGCGAAGCGGTGCCGCAGGGGGATCTCGTCCTTCCTGCCGTCACCGTAGGTCACCACGATTCGCTCGATTTCCACGTCGTTGCCTTCCGCAAGGAAGACGAGCCTGCGCAGGGCCCCTTCCTTCAGTCGGACGGGAAGCACGTCGAAATCCGCCTTGAAGTTCACCTGCAACTCTCCGATGAGCTCGGCCTTGCCGATAAGGGTCCGGATCTCGGAATCGCTCTGGGGGAAGGCCGCCGCGGCGGCCAGGCACAGCAGAACCACGGTCAAAAAACGCTTCATGGCACCTCCCGGTGTGGGAATATACCGCGATCCGGGGCCGGAAACCAGCGCGGCCCTACCCTCCCAGCTCCTTAAGGGCGCGCTCGTAAAAGTCCTCCACGGCCCACATCATCCGGTAGTCCGGATAGTCCGACATGAGGCGCTCGCAGAGGACCCGCAGGGACGTCCAGTCCATTCTATCCGCATGGACGAAGATCTTCTGGTACAGGACCTCCGGAAGGAAGGGATCCCGGGGATAGGCCGCTTCCGCGGCGTCGGACCAGCGCAGGACCTCGTCCCGGCAGCGGTCCGCCAGGGCCTCGTCCCCGATGTTCTCCGAGGCGGAGCGGCCAAGCTGGTGCAGGAGGTTCTGAAGGTTCCAGACCGCCTGGACTGGGGTGTCCCCGGCCATGCGGTAGGGATGGGCCCGATAGGCCTCCGTTACCTCCGCGGCGTCCCGGAACCCGAAGCGTCCGGGATTCATCACCGCGTCCCCGAAGGAAAAGAAGGTCGGGGCCCTGATCCGGGCGGAGAGGGCGGTGATGTCCTCCACCAGGGCGTTCATCTCCCGCCTCTGCCGCTGTTTCCGGAAATCCTTCAGGTACCGGTAGGCGTCCTCGATGCCTTTGCCGGGCTTGAGGTACAGGGGATCCAGCCGGGTGGACTGGGAGAAATATTCCAGGGCTTCCGCGTAGCGGCCGGCGTCCAGGAGATCCAGGCCCCGATAGTACGCCCGGGCCGCGTCCAGGCTGGAAGGTCCGGGCGGAGTTCGGACGGACGGGCCCGGCGCGGTCGGGATACCGAGGGCGGCGGCCAGGCGCGCGGAGAGCTCCCGCTCCAGGTCCAGGACCCGGGCCGCCGGCCCCTCGGCCCGGGCGGACGCCGCGATTTCTCCGGTATCCGCCCGGACCACCCGGGCGTCGATCCGTAGCTCCTCCCCGTTGGTTAGGAAGCTTCCGTAGAGCAGTAGGTCCGCCCCCAGGAGCCGGCCCACCTTCGGTGCCCCGGCGGGATCGACCAGGCCTGAGAGGACCAGCTCCTGCTCCCGCAGGACCCGCTCCAGATCCTCCCTCTCCACGAGGGTGAAGGCCCCGGTCGCCCCGAGGTCCCCGGCCAGCATGTCCGCCAGGCCCTTGGAGAGCCACGCCAGGTCCGGGGCGCCCCGGGTGTCGGAAAAATAGAGGACCGAAAGCCGGGGCTTCCCGGCCTGCGGCTCCTGGGCGGAGGGGCCGCCCCCGGGGAGGATCCAGAGAACCCAGGCGGCCAGAAGGGCCGCGGCGGGAAGGCCCGGTCGGCGCGGCGGGAGGACGTACTTCGGCATGGAAAGAGTATGGAGGGTGCGCGGGAGCTTGTGAAGGGCGGCGGGTGGAAATACGGCCCCGGGTCGTGGATACTATCCCCATGAGCGAGAATCCCGATCCGGCACCGCAGGCCCCGGAACCGCGGGTCGTCCCGGTCACCGAGGAGAACTTGGAGGCCTTCCTCTCCTATTGTTCCCTCCGGGGCCCCGAGCACGACGACAGCTACCTCCCGGGACCGGGCTTCCGGCCCGACGCCGACCACCCCTCCTTCCTCCTGCTCCGGGACGGCGAGTCCGCGGGCGCGGCATGAAGACCTTCTCCAAGCGGCCGGCCCCGGGGGAGCGGGGGGAACGGGTTTCCTGCCCGGTCTGCGGAAGCGGGACTTTCCTCCCCCTGTGGGACCTGGGGGACTGCCTTTTCGCCCGCTGCGCCGGCTGCGGCCACGTCTATCAGAACCCTCGTCCGACACCTCGCGACCTCGCCCGCCGCTACGATGAGGAATACCTCGAGTACGAGATACGGAACGCCCAAGGCTACCTCGACCTCATGCTCCTGGGCCTTCGGGACCTGGGCTTCCGGGAGG
>Ga0067045_1028511_pt1 | contig 32069 bp, 35 predicted proteins | sample TerdegcTABiofilm_FD_59184 | JGI IMG/M metagenome (GOLD analysis project Ga0067045, IMG submission 59184) | Combined Assembly of (Gp0054472, Gp0054536) Wastewater bioreactor microbial communities from Singapore -Terephthalate degrading...
GCTTCCTCAGAACAGCGAAGGTATTGAGGCCGGTGAGAAGGTCCGGATCAGGCTTGCAAGGGATTTGACGGCCATCGAGAATACCATAGTATGTATAGGCAGCCACGACCCCCTGCTTGATATTCTGGGGAACGAACTCCACGTCTTTAAACCGGGGCTTTACTTTGCTTCCGCCCACGTAGGCAGCATGGGAGGCCTTATGGCATTGAAAAAAGGTGAAGCCCATGTGGCGGGAACTCACCTGCTGGATGAAGAGACCGGGGAGTACAACACTTCCTACATCAAAAGGATTTTCAGCAGGGATGAGGTTGCCCTGATAAAGGTGGTAGGACGGATACAGGGCTTGATAGTAAAAAAAGGCAATCCAAAAAACATAACAGGCTTCCGGGATTTGGAGAGGAAGGATGTAAGCTTTGTAAACAGGCAGAGAGGTTCAGGCACACGGATGCTTTTGGATTATAAGCTGAAAGAGGAAGGGATAAAGCCGGAAACGATAAACGGATACGGCAGGGAGGAATATACGCATATGGCCGTAGCTGCGGCTGTTGCCTTTTCCGGTATAGATGCGGGGCTGGGAATATATTCATCGGCGATTTCCCTTGACCTGGATTTTATTCCTCTGTATCATGAAGAGTACGATTTGGCGGTCCCGGTCAGGTTTCTGGAAAAGGATTATATAAAAACGTTCATAGATATTTTGAGAGATAAAAAATTCAGACAAAAGATAGAGAGCATGGGAGGATACGAAACCGGAAGGATGGGTGAAATAGTCTTTATAGGTTAACAGGGGGTGATCTGATGCGTGATAAATTCAACCGAGGCATTGATTATATGAGGGTTTCGGTTACCGACCTTTGCAACCTTAGGTGCTTTTACTGCATGCCCGAAGACGGGGTGTGCAAAAGAGGTCATGGGGATGTTTTGAGGTATGAAGAAATTGTCCAAATAGTAGAAGAGGGTGCAAAAATAGGAATAAACAAGATAAGGATAACCGGCGGAGAACCTCTGGTAAGGCCCGGTATAGAGGAACTTGTCGCCAGGATAAGTGAAATTGAAGGAATAAAGGAAGTATCCATGACAACTAACGGCATCCTGCTGGACGGCAAGGTGAAGGAACTTAAAAGGGCAGGGCTGAACAGAATCAATATAAGCATGGACTCCCTCAACCCGGGCAAGTATAGGAGGATTACCAGGGGTGGCAGCCTGGAAAGGGTCTTCAGGGCAGTAAACACCTGCCTGGAAGAGGGTATTAAGCCCGTCAAAACAAACACCGTTATCCTTAAGGGCATAAACGACGATGAGATAGAGGACTTTGCCCGTTTAACCACTGTACTGCCGATACATGTCAGGTTCATTGAACTGATGCCCGTTGGTGAGGCAGCAGAGGTTTATGATAAATACTACATGTCCGTTGACGAGGTTATGGCGAAACTGCCCGGACTTGTACCCGCTGTTCAGGGCATGGGCAACGGCCCGGCTGAGTGTTACGCATATAAAGGAGCCCTGGGAACAGTTGGTTTTATTGCGGCACTGAGCCATAATTTCTGCCGAAACTGCAACAGGATAAGGCTTACCGCCGACGGCAAGATTAAACCCTGTCTGAACAGCAATGTGGAAGTGGACCTAAAACCTGCCCTTCGGGAAGGAAAGGGCAGTGTTGCGGAATTGTTCAGAGCAGCGATCGGGCAAAAACCCGAGAAGCATCACATGGAAGAGATGCAGGACGCCGGCGGGAACAGGCGAATGTACCAAATCGGAGGGTGATTTTATGAGCAGTTTTACCCATTTTAATACCGACGGCAGGGCCAAAATGGTAAACGTAAGCGGTAAGGATGTTACAACCAGGGAAGCGGTTGCCCGAGGAAGGGTATACATGAAAAGCGAGACAATCGACCTCATTGAAAAGGGCCGGATGAAGAAGGGCGATGTGCTTGCCGTTGCCCAGGTGGGTGGAATAATGGGAGCCAAGCAGACATGGAGCCTGATACCTATGTGCCACCCCCTGAATATAAGCGGAGTTGACATGGCCTTCGAACTGAACAGGGATATAAGCGCCGTTGAAATAGAAGCAAGGGTTTCGGTCGAAGGGAAAACGGGGGTTGAGATGGAAGCCCTTACCGCGGTGTCGATCGGAGCCCTTACGGTATATGACATGTGTAAGGCGGTAGATAAGGAAATGGTAATAGGAGATATCATGCTGGTGAAGAAGACCGGCGGCAAGTCGGGAGATTTTGTTAGGGAGGTATGGAAATGATAGAAGGGAAAGTAGTTGCTGTAAGCATTAGCGAAAAAAAGGGAGTCCCCAAGAGGAATATAGCTGAGGGTAACTTCATAAAGGATTTCGGGCTGGAAGGCGACGCCCATGCGGGAAAATGGCACAGGCAGGTGAGCCTGCTGGCCCAGGAGAGTATAGATAAGATGAAAGCACTGGGCATAAAGGGGCTGTGTACCGGAAAGTTTGCGGAAAACATTACTACGGAAGGCATAGAGCTGCACAAGCTGGATATCGGTACCCGGATCAGGACGGGAGAAGTGCTTCTGGAAATAAGCCAGATTGGGAAAGAATGCCATGAGAAATGCGCCATCTTTAAGCAGGTGGGGCAGTGTATCATGCCGACCGAGGGGATATTTGCAAAAGTCATTGAGGGAGGCAAAATAAAGCCTGGAGACGAAATCAAATTGGAAGAATAAGAGAACCGCTTGCTGAACGCAAGCGGTTTCTGGTTTTTTAGTTCACAGATCACAGATCCTAGGTCGCAGATGGCAGATGGCAGGTGGGTGCTAGTTCGTAGTTCACAGGTCACAGGTTCTTGGGCAAATCTTACAGGTTTTTTCCCATAAGCACTTCCCTGACGTCTGTGATCTGTGATCTGTCATCTGACCACTGATCATTAGCCACTAGCCACTGGCTATAGCAGCTGGTCAAGTTTGGTTTTGTCGAAGCCCACCACCGTTTCGTTTCCAACAAGGATAACCGGGACTCCCATGTAACCCTGCTTAATCAGTTCCTTACGGGCATCTGCATCCCTGGAAACGTTTTTTTCAGTGTAGGGTACATTCTTATCCTTAAGGTATTGTTTCACCATATGGCAATATCCGCAGGTATCGCTTGTGTATACAGTTACGTTTTGCATTAATATCACACTCCTCAATATAATATCTTATTAATCAACAGGAATGGTAACCAGCCGCAAATACGTGTAAACCCTTGTATATGATGCCATTTTTATATTCAATGGTCACTTCGGGAAATTTCCTGCTGAGGTCGCTATCATATACAAAGTGCATTCCCTTAACTTCCGCAACCATATCGGTTTCCGACGGCTCATCCAGAGCCAGTGCAAAGGATGGCCCTCCTCAGCCGACACCGGCAACGTATATTCGTATGGATTTGTCCAGGCTATCCTTTTTCCTCAGTATGTTCTCAAGTTCTTCCTTGGCTCTATCAGACAGGTTTATCCGCATCCATATCCCTCCTTAAAATACCCGCCCCCCCTATATGGGGTACGATTAAATTGTAACAGAGTTTCCTTCATAAGTCAAACAGTTTTTTTGCCCGCCCATAATTATTTTTTCCTCATAGAGAGAAAAATAACTGAAGAATACTACACATGCCGGTATTTAAGCGCCAGCTGCCGGAAAACCAGCTGTGGAACAAAGGCAAAAGTGACGGAAATTAAGCGAATACTATAATAAATCCCAGGATTGCACTGCGAAATACGGCGTTTGTTTTGTGTATTTGCATCTGGCACACTATTTGCAAAGAATTAATATATTGCGTAGGTGTCGGTTGCCAGTTGCCAGTGATCAGTGCCTAGAGATTCAATATCAGTTACCAGTTATCAGATAACAGTTGACAGAGTATAGATAAGAGCTAGAGGGTAAAGACCCAAAGGCATAACCCGAATACCTGCGAACTGCGAACTGCGATCTAGTATCTATGATCTGTGATCTGTAATATAAACAGGAGGTGTAGAAAGATGAGCGACAGGTATGTTTTTAGAGCAATAATGCGCAAGGATTTGCCGAAGATTGTAAAAGGAGAGGGTATCTATCTATATGATGTGGAGGGCAAGAGATACCTGGATGGTTCCGGGGGGCCTATGTGCGTCAGCCTGGGGCACTGTATTCCCGAAATAGCTGATGAAATGTACGAACAGGCTAAGAAACTTTGCTTTGCGTACAGAATACAGTTCGATAACGATCCCTTGGAGAAGCTGTCAGAAAAACTTGCTCAGTGGGCTCCGGGAAACCTCAACAGATCCTATCTGGTGAACAGCGGTTCAGAAGCGAATGAAATGGCCTTGAAACTTGCCAGGAGTTACTGGATGGAAAAGGGCATGCCTTCAAAGACAATGATAATCTCCAGATGGTCAAGCTATCATGGAAGCACCATAGGCGCACTCTCAATGTCGGGCCATGTATCAAGGAGAATGGAGTACTTCCCCTATCTGGAGATGTATCCGCAGGTAGCGCCGCCTTACTGCTACCAGTGCCCCTTCGAGAAAAAACATCCCGAATGCGGCTGCATGTGCGCAAAGCAATTGGAGGATGCCATACACAGGATTGGTTCCAAGAACATATCCGCCTTCATAATGGAGCCGATAATAGCAGCTGCTGCAGCGGGAGTCTATGGACCTCCGGAATACTATAAAATGATACGGGAGATCTGTGATAGACACGATATTCTGCTGATAGCCGACGAAGTGGTGACAGGATGCGGGAGAACCGGCGAGACCTTCGCAATGAAGCACTGGGGAGTTGTACCGGATATTATCACTTTTGGCAAGGGAATAAGTTCCGGGTTTACTCCTCTCGCAGGGTTCATAGCCGGGGACCATATATATGATGCAATACTGAACGGCTCAGGTCTGTTTCTGACAGGACATACCTTTGCAGGGAATCCGCTTTCAGCCGCTGTCGGATACAGCGTTCTATCCTACATCGAAAAACACAACCTGGTCGAAGGAGCCCGCGAAAAAGGCGAATACATGGAAGCCAAACTAAAGGGATTGATGGAAAAGCACGAGATCGTAGGGGATGTGAGAGGAAAGGGTTTGCTCTGGGGAATAGAGTTTGTAGAAGACCGAGAAACCCATAAACCCTTTGATGCAAGCAAGAACGTCACCGGCAGGATGGTAGGGTATTCGATGGGCAATGGCCTCGTAGTATTTGCCAGCCAGGGAACCATAAACGGAGTAGCGGGGGATGCAATAATTGTTACCCCTCCGCTGACAATCACCCATGAGCAGATTGATGAACTGGTTGAACTGCTGGAAAAATCAATTATTCAACTTACCGAGAAATTGCGGAGCTTATGAATATAAATATAAAATAAAAGAGGTTTCGGTTGACGAAACCTCTTTTATTTTTAAGTACCTGTTGGAACATATTCACGGGTTTATTTAATAGAAAAATTATAGTATAATTAAGTGTGTTGCGTTGAATAATAATAAATTTATACATTTTCCGGAGATGGTGCGCAGGGTTAAAGGAATGTCCGCAATATATACGTTAAATGCGTAACAATAAAGGATTCTGAAAACCATTGTCGAATACCATTACGGTTTCATTAAAACAAAAGGGGTGAAAAGAAATGCAACTGAAGTCACTGACCTTCAAAGGAGGTGTACATCCTCCTCACCATAAACATTATACAGAACACCTGCCTCTGAAAAAAGCTGAGGTGCCGAAGTTGGTAATAATACCGCTGCAGCAGCATATCGGCGCTCCATGCGACCCGTTAGTGCAGGTGGGCGATGAAGTTAAACTGGGGCAGAAGATTGGTGAACCAAAGGGTTTTGTGAGTGCGCCTATTCATTCAAGCGTTTCAGGCAGGGTGGCTGCAATAGAACAGCGGCCCCATCCCGGAGGCGGACTTGTCCTATCGGTTGTGATAGAATCCGACGGATTGGATTCGTTGGATGAAAGCATTAAACCAAGGGGAAATCTTGAAAATTTAACGGCCGAAGACATCAAAAACATTATGAGGGAAGCCGGCCTTGTGGGTATGGGAGGAGCTACGTTTCCAACCCAGGTCAAGTTTTCACCGCCGGCGGACAAGCCGATCGATACGGTTATACTGAACGGTGCTGAGTGTGAGCCCTATCTGACAGCTGACCACAGGCTTATGCTGGAGAACGCCGGAGATGTTGTTCTCGGGCTGAAGGCTATGATGAAAGCGGTCAATGTTAAGAAGGGCTATATTGCGATAGAGAACAATAAACCCGATGCAATAAAAGCAATAGCCGAAGCCGTGCAGGGAGAAGGGGATATTGAGGTTGTTTCATTGAAAACCAAGTATCCACAGGGCGCTGAAAAACAGCTGATTAAAGCCTGTACCGGCAGGGAGGTGCCTTCCGGCGGACTGCCTATGGACTGCGGTGTTATAGTAAACAACGTGGGAACATCGGCTGCCCTTGGCAATGCAATAAAAACGGGGATGCCGCTCGTTGAGCGTATAGTAACCATCACCGGAAGTGGAGTTAAGGAACCGCAGAATCTTGTTGTAAGAATAGGGACGCCCTTTGCAGACGTAATTGAGCAGTGCGGCGGCCTTGCGGATAATGTCGGGAAGGTAATACAGGGTGGTCCCATGATGGGTATTGCCCAGTATACAACCGAGGTTCCTGTAATAAAAGGTACTTCGGGAATTCTGGTACTAAAAGAGGAAGACCTGGGACTAAAACCTGAGATTGCGTGCATCAAGTGTGCAAGATGCGTTGACGCATGTCCCATAGGACTGCTTCCAACCAAGCTGGAAGGCTTTGCGCAGAAAGGAATGCTGCAAGAGGCTGATGAATACCATGTGATCGATTGTATAGAATGCGGGAGCTGTTCCTTTATCTGTCCTGCCAAGAGACCTCTTGTCGAGAGGATCAGGCTGGCGAAAGCCCAGGTAATGGCGGAAAAACGCAAAGCAAAACAATAGCGTGAGGTTAGGAGGGAAAAGCAATGGACTATGGTAACCTGGTAGTGAGTTCGTCTCCTCACATTAGGTCTGAAGATACTGTGCAGAGAATAATGATGGACGTCATTATTGCACTGCTTCCTGCTACTGCTGCCTCGATATACTTTTTCGGATTCAGGGCTATGGCAATTGTGGTTGTGAGCATTCTTGCCGCAGTAGCAACAGAGGCAGTGATTCAAAAAATAAGGAAAAAACCTGTGACTATTAGCGACGGCAGCGCGGTAATAACCGGTCTGCTGCTGGCTTTGACCATATCACCGGCGATGCCGCTGTGGATGACAGCGGTTGGAGCTGTTGTTGCAATAGGAATAGGCAAACAGGTTTACGGCGGACTGGGAAGCAACCCGTTCAATCCTGCCCTTGTCGGAAGGGCATTCCTGGTAGTAACTTTCCCTGTCCATATGACGACCTGGATAAACCCGATGGACGGAGTTTCTTCGGCAACACCGCTAAACCTATTGAAGATGCAGGGAATTAAAACAGGCTATATGCCTCTGCTTTTGGGCAACGTGGGTGGAAGCCTCGGGGAAACCTCGGCGCTGCTACTTCTTATAGGAGGTATCTACCTGCTGTACAGGGGTATTATAGACTGGAGAATTCCGGTATCCTATTTGGGCACGGTAGCCGTATTGACCCTGGTTCTCGGCAGCGACCCGGTATTCCATCTTCTTGCCGGAGGACTTATGCTGGGGGCTTTCTTCATGGCCACAGATATGGTAACAACCCCGGTGACCAAGTCAGGCAGGCTGGTATTCGGCATTGGAGCAGGGCTGCTGGTGGTAATTATCAGGCTTTACGGTGGGTATCCCGAAGGAGTGCTGTTCTCGATACTTCTTATGAATACGTTCACTCCGATAATCGACAGGTATACACGTCCCAGAATCTATGGGGAGGTGAAGACAAAATGAAAAACTCAACAGCAAGGCTGATAATCGTACTGGCAATAATATCCATCGGTTCAGGGCTGTTACTTGCCCTGACCTATAACTTCACCATTCCTTCGATTGAAGCTAATGCAGCCAGGGAGCAGGAGATAGCGATACTCGAAACCCTTCCCGGAGCAACCAAATACGAAGAAATTGCTGGTACCGAGTATTCCATGTATAAGGGGTTTGATGATACCGGAAAACTGATTGGTATATCCTATGTTGCGGAAGGCGGAGGTTTTCAGGGAATAATAAAAATGATGATTGGAATAAACCCGGAAAAAGAAGAAATTACAGGGATTAAGATATTAAGCCATTCGGAGACGCCCGGCCTTGGAGCAAGAATAGGCGAAGCAGGATTCCAGGGTCAGTTTGCCGGAAAATCGATTAATGATTCATTTGTGGCAAAAGAGGATGTGGAGGCTATAACAGGGGCTACAATCTCTTCAAAGGCTGTAGCAGGAATTATTAAAGATAGTCTTCCCAAAGCCATGGAACAGTATAAGGCATCGGGAGGTGGAAAATAATGAAATCCACTAGCTATGAGTTTTTTAAAGGTCTATGGAAGGAAAACCCGACTTTCAGGTTGTTGCTGGGTATGTGCCCGACCCTGGCGGTGACAAATGCTGCAATAAACGGATTTGCCATGGGTCTGGCGACAACCTTTGTGCTGTTGGGATCCAACATCATGATTGCTGCGTTGAAGAAGCTAATCCCGGATAAGGTAAGAATACCTTCATATATCATAATCATCGCCACATTCGTTACGATAGCCGACCTTGGCCTGGCGGCGTATTTCCCTGACATATACAAGGTCCTTGGCCTGTTTATTCCGCTAATAGTGGTCAACTGTATTATACTGGGAAGAGCGGAAGCCTTTGCGTCCAGGAACTCAGTCGGCGCTTCACTGCTTGATGCGCTGGGTATGGGGGCAGGTTTTACATGGGCACTGACACTGCTCGGAATAATCAGGGAGATATTGGGTATGGGCTCGGTATTCGGCATCAAGCTGTTTGGCGAGAGCTTTATTTCATGGATAATATTTATACTTCCTCCCGGGGCGTTCCTAACCTTGGGACTGCTGTTAGGCCTGTTTAACGCACTTTCCAAGAAAAAGGCAGAAGCTAACTAGGCAGGGTCATAATGAAAAGGAAAAAGGAGGTAGAAATGAGAAAATGGAACTATTGTTACTGTTTATAAGCACAGTATTGATAAACAATTTCGTTCTGTCAAGGTTCCTTGGAATATGTCCCTTCCTGGGAGTGTCCAAGAAGCTTGAAGTAGCGTTCAGCATGGGATTGGCTGCCACCTTTGTTATGACCCTTTCGGCCATAGCAACCTGGCTAATCCAGCACTATATACTGATGCCTTTCGGTATGGAGAGATTTCTCCAGTATGTTGCTTTTATTCTTGTTATAGCATCCCTGGTCCAGTTTGTGGAGATGTTTCTCAAGAAAAACAGCCCGGCGCTGTACCAGAGCCTTGGCATATTTCTGCCGCTGATTACAACCAACTGTGCAATTCTTGGCCTTGCGCTGCTGTCAGCGCTGAACGGATATGGTCTGGTAACCAGTACGGTATTTGGTTTTGGCGCCGGTGTCGGATTTACGCTGGCGATCTCAGCAATGGCGGGTCTGAGGGAAGCAATGGAATTTGGAGATGTTCCGGTGCCCTTCAAGGGAGTGCCGATAACTCTGATAACTGCGGCGATTATGTCGATGGCGTTTCTGGGGTTTTCCGGCCTTATTGCCATGTAAATGATTGATCGGGGACATTCCGTGGTGAGTCCCCTGACCTTATTGGAGGTGAAAAAAATGGATAATACAGTCCTAATTGCAGTAGTAAGTATGGGCGCTATAGGAGTGTTTTTCGCCGCTTTCCTTGCCTTTGCATCTACAAAATTCGCTGTTGAGGAGGACCCGAGGGTCGAAGCGGTGCAGAGCATACTCCCGGGGGCGAACTGCGGTGCCTGTGGGCAGGCAGGGTGCTCCAACTTTGCTGCGGCTGTTGTAGCCGGAGAAGTACCGGTATACGGCTGTCCGGTGGGCGGCAGTGAAACAGGTGACAAGATTGCCGAAATCCTGGGTATGGAAGGCAGCGGTGGCAGCGGAGGCAAAAAAGCTGTTGCAAAGGTTATGTGTAATGGTGATGACGAAAAATGCAAGAACAAATATAGATATATCGGCGTTCAGGACTGCGTGGCGGCAAGCAGGATGGCCGGTGGCGGTCCAAAGGCGTGTGAATACGGCTGTCTGGGCCTGGGGACATGCGTGGGGGTATGTCCGGTGGATGCCATTACGATAAGCGAGGATGGTCTTGCGGTAATAGATGAGGAAAAGTGCATAGGATGCGAAAAATGCGTTGCCGCATGTCCTAAGAATGTAATCAGGATGGTACCGTACGGACAGCAGGTGCACGTGATGTGCAACAACCCTGAACCCGGGAAAATCGTCAGGAAAAAGTGTGAGGTGGGCTGCATCGCTTGCAAAAAATGCGAGAAGGCATGTAAATTCGATGCCATTCACGTGGAAGGCAATCTCGCTAAGATAGACTATGAAAAATGTACTGAATGTATGGAGTGCGTGAAGGCCTGTCCTACCTATACAATCGTGGGGGATCTGGAAAACAGGAAAATAGCCAGGATCCTTGAAGACAAATGCATCAAATGTACGATATGCAAAAAGAACTGTCCCTTTGAGGCGATAGAGGGTGAAGTCAAACAGCCCCACAGAGTCCTTGAAGACATTTGTGTCGGGTGCGGGGTTTGTTACGAGAAATGTCCTAAAGACGCTATCGAGATGATAGGTAGCAAAGTCGAAAAAAACAAAAATTCAAAGGAAGCTGTTTAAACCGGTGAGGTTCACCGGTTTTTTTCTTGCTGGATTTTTTATCACTGGTATATGGATGCATGAAGAAGGTTTATATTGGCAATTATTGCGAACAAATAGAGGAAAAATTGAAATTTTATAGAAAACTATTATTTAGCCTAATCAAATGAGGTGAATTTATTGAAACCTTTTGTTTTTATCCATGAAAATGCCTATGGTTTTTCCAATGCCTTAAAAGTGCAGAGTGAGGAGTATTCTGTGCAAAAGGGTGTTGAAAACGTGGAAAGGATAATGGATAGCTATGACTTGGGATTACTGCTTACGGTAAAGGAGGATTTACTGAAGCGCCGGGAAGAGTACAGAAGGCTTAAGAAAAGATTCGCCTTTTTGAATATAGCATTGGCTCAGGATGAACCTGCCGATGTGCTTTATAGCGATATCATTGACGATGTGTTTTCCGGTGGGGATGACTGGGATGGGAGGATTAGAAATATTTTTCTTGTCAGCCGCTCCAACAAAACGTGTCTCCAGATTAATGCCAGGGACTTAGTTGCCATGGGAGAATTTGACCTTTTCAATGACAACATGCTGATACAGCCCGGAAATATTGACATAAGCCATTTCAAATCCATCATACGGTATGTTGATACCTGTATCAGACCGGGACATATTAATAAAATATGTCTATGTGTAACCGGCCGAAAAAACCTGCGGTGCGAATGCTCCAACTGTAGTTTGCCATTCAAACCGCATCATATTCCGATAAAGCTGAGCTTCAACGGACAGGACTACCTCATAGGCTGGACAAGGGCGCTTCCGGTTGCGGGTGGCCAGGATGATGCTGATATAGCAGCTCATTTTGCCAAAATGCTGGCATCAATAGCCGGCGCCTGGGCGTCTGATGTTTATTCAGTTGTTTTTAAACTCTTCAGCAGCAGTATTGACCTAATATTTAAGGATATCACCCGCCGACAGGAAGAGGAAGAAAGAAAGGAGCAGCGGGAAAAGCTGCTGCTGGCAGGGGAATTGGCAGCGTCTATTTCCCATGAAATCAAAAATCCGCTGTCGGTGATATCGGGACTATTACAGCTTTTCAAGGATAAGGAGAATATACAAGAAGGCGCGATTAAAAAATATGCTGATATGGGGCTTAAGGAACTGAGTAGGATACAAGGCCTGCTGGAGGAATACCTGTCGACGGTAAAAACGGGCAGCATAAAACCCGAAATCATAGATGTCATAGATGTTATTGATGAGTTTATTGTTCTGCTGCGCCTATCCATGGGTGCGTCCACGGTGAGTATACGTTTCAACGCCTCCGGAAATGTTCCCGCTATAAAGGTCGATGTGTCCCAACTCAAGCAGGTGATACTGAATCTCGTGCAAAATGCGGTTCATGCCGTAGAGGGCAGCGGATGGATAGAAATAAGGACTTTATACGATGAGCAGGCCGACAGAGTCCTGATCGAAATTGAAGATAACGGCGTAGGTATACCCAACGATTGTATTGACAAAATCTTTAAGCCCTTTTATACTACAAAGAAAAACGGTACCGGTCTGGGTTTGTTTTTATGCAGGCGGCTGGTTATTGAAAACGGTGGAGGCATAGAGGTTGACAGCAAACCGGGACAGGGAAGCAAATTTACAGTTTGGTTTCCGGCGCACCGTGACTAATTTCGGGGACATTCCGCCGCAAGGAACTTTAATGGGGACATTCCTTGGCCATAAAGGAATACTAAAAATGAAGGTGTGTCCCCTGGCCTTATAGGCGCAGCGGTGTGTCCCCATACCTTAAAAGGAGGACAATATGGCTGTAATAAAACCCTTTAAGGGTATCAGGCCGGTGGAAGAGCTGGCCGAAAAGGTAGCAGCCCTTCCCTATGATGTGATGACAAGGGAAGAGGCAGAAAATCTGGTCGAGGGCAATCCACTGTCATTTTTGCGGGTTGACCGGGCAGAGATTGAGCTTCCGCGGGAGGTTCCATTCAATCATTCCAGTGTGTATGAGCGGGCGGCTTACAATTTGGAAAAACTTATGAAGAGTGGAGTACTGAAGCAGGACAGCAGGGAAGTATTTTATATTTATCAACTGGAGGTTGGAGGCAGGCGCCAGTCGGGACTGGTTGCATGCTTTTCAATCGACGATTATCTGAGCGGTGTTATCAAGAAGCATGAGCATACAACGGAGGATAAAGAAAAGGACCGGATCCGCCATGTGAAGGCCTGCAACGCCCATACAGGTCCAATACTGCTTTTCAACAGGGAGGATGTCCGGGTGAACCAGGTTATGGAATCCTGGATGAAAGGGCATAAGCCGGTTTATGACTTTTCTGCTCAAGACAATGTTGAACACAGGGTATGGGTCATCGATGAAACCAATGTAATCTATGAGCTGAAAAATTTGTTCAGTGGAATTGACAAACTGTACATAGCCGACGGCCACCATCGGTGCGCTGCCGCGGTAAAAGTTGGGCTGGACAAGAGAAAAGGCGTGCTTCATGGGGATGAGGAATACAATTATTTTCTCGGTGTAGTTTTTCCCCATAACCAGCTTCGGATCCTTGACTATAACAGGGTGGTCCGGGACCTGAACGGCCTGTCGGTCAGCCGTTTTCTCGACAGGGTTAGTCTGTATTTTGATATAAATCCCATTCAAAACGGGGAAGCATACAAACCCGGCCATATCCATAGTTTTGGCATGTTTGTGGATGGCGGGTGGTATGAATTGATAGCAAAACCAGGGACTTGGAACGATGAGGACCCGGTTGAGAGGCTCGATGTCCGTATACTCCAGAACAATCTGCTGGGGCCCATTCTTGGGATAGAGGATCCCAGAAAGGATAAAAGGATCGAATTTGTAGGAGGAAGCAGAAGGCTGATTGAACTGGAAAACATGGTCAGACAGCAGGGGGAAGGCGCCGCATTTGCCCTATATCCCACTTCCATTGTCCAGTTGATGGATGTGGCTGACATGGGAAAAATTATGCCGCCCAAATCCACCTGGTTTGAACCCAAGCTGAGGAGCGGCCTGTTCATTCATGATATAGGCTAATCAGTTGCCAGAGTATAGTTACCAGTGGTCAGTGGTCAGTGACCAGTGACTAGCACCTAGTACCTAGTACCTGTGAACTACGAACTAAATCTTTACAAATTCCGGGTTTCCATCAGAGAAACGGGAAATATACCTGAAACCGGCGCTGCGGGCAATGTCCAGCGCCTGGGGAAAACGCTCCGCAACCTGGCTCGGCGTATGGGCGTCCGAGCCTATGGTTAATATTTCTCCTCCCAGCTCTCTGTACCTTTTTATCAAGTCAAAATCCGGCATAGTGCTGGAAAGATTATAGCGAAACCCGGAAGTATTTATCTCCAGGCCCCTTCCGGTGCTGATCAGCAACCTGAAAATTTCATCAAGTATATCGCTGTAGTCCGGATATCTCAGCGACCTGTCCCGATAGTCCCCGTATCTTCTTATAAGGTCAATGTGGCCCAGCACATTGAACCTGGAAAACCCGTCAACGCACCGGTAGACCTCCTGAAGGTATTCGAAGTAGGTCTCTTTTTTTGTGCGGTTGGCACAGAATTCGCCGTTGTGCAGGTCCATTTTTTTTACCGCATGAACAGAGGCTATTATAAACTGGAAATCCTTATCTTCCAGGTAGTCCACACATTCTTTTATGACATGGGGCTGAACACCGATTTCTATTCCCTTAATTATGCTAATTTTGTTTCCAAAGCTCTCCCTTGCCCTGTCTATCGCATCGGAATATAAGGTGTAATCCAGGTCAAATTCGATGCTGCTATCCGGATAATCGATATCCAGGTGGTCGGTTACGGCTATCTCAACGACGTCTTTAGCGATTGCCGCTGCGCACGCCTGGCGAAGCTCCATTCTGCCGTCACTTGAGAAACCCGTATGGATATGGTAGTCATAATACATAGATAACCCTCCCCTATTGTACAATAGAGATTTTACTAGCGACACAGCCCGATGTCAAGGGCAGGCGCATCAACCCTCCATTTAGGGGGAGGGGGAATGATAATAATATCTCAGCGCTTGCCGATTTTCACACAGTTGACGTTCCCTTAATATATATTAATTACCAAGAGAAGAAGGGATTTGGATATATATACAGAATAATACTATTATAGCAAATATGGTTAACGAGGTGAGATGCTTGTATCCCATACCGTGGTATGTTGCACTGCTGGAAACTGTACCTGAAACATTTCTTGTTATTAAGTTGGGTTTTAGGCTTTTCGAAATGGATGTAGATACAAGAAAGGCCTTGATAATATCTCTGATGAACGGGGATTGATAGCCATGATAAAAGATAGAAGCCTAATTATAATGAATACCATATTGGTACAGATACTTCTGATTGTTATAGTTAACCAGCAGATAATGACAATGGAGGACATGAACATTTATAAACAGTGTTTACCCTTTTTGAATCTACTGGTAATAATACTGGGAATTTTCTCAATGTTTTCTATAACGGAGATTAAGAAAAGCACCTCCATGTCAGTTGAAGTAAGCCTTATAAAAAACCACCTTGAGCAGATAGAGAGGCTGGCAGAGGTGCTGCATAAAAGCAAGCATGAGCATGCAAGGCATATACAGACCATACAGTCAATGCTTAACCTGGGAAAGTACGATAAGGCGATAGAGTATATTGAGGGTATTGCCGAAAGTTACTGGCCTTGTGACGAGATGGTGTATGTAGACCATCCTGCATTAACGGCACTCTTGAACAGCAAAAAAAAGAGCGCCGAGTTAAAGGGTGTGGAATTTGCCTTCTGTGCAAAGTGCGATTTAAAAAACATACCGGTTAAACCCTGGGACCTATGCAGCATGGTGGGAAACCTCCTGGACAATGCCTTTGAAGCCGTTGTCTGCACGCAGGGGCCAAAGAGGGTGGGGCTTGAGATAAAGCATGAGCAGGGCCATTACATAATATACGTGCATAACAGCGGCCCCCGCATACCCGACAGGCTAAAAGAAGAGATATTCAATCCCGGCGTTACCACAAAGGGGTCCCCTGCAAGGGGCTACGGCCTGTACCTAGTAAAAAAACTGGTGGAGGAGTATGGCGGGCATATAGAAGTTATATCCGGGGACAAAACCACATTTATCATATATTTGCCGGATCTACCTATTCCAGATGCCTGGTTACCGGGCTTGCCCCAACAGCATGTGGATACTTTACGAGCCGGATATACCCCGGAGCCTGAAAAAATAAGGATTGGTTAACATGGTAAGCATACTTATTCTTGAAGATGAATACTATACCAGGGAATACCTAAAAGGGCTGGTGGCTAAAAACCCTCTCGCAAGCAGGGTTATAGACGTGTCATCCGGCAGCGAGGCAGTAAGGACTGCGAAGGAGCACCTCCCGGATATTGCACTGCTTGATATAGAGCTGGATACGGGGGAAGGTATAAACGGTATAGATGTGGCAAAGATGATTCAGGATATAAACCCCCGGATGCACTTAGCGTTTATAACCGGCTACGCAAAGTACGCCCTGGATTCCTTCCGGGTACACCCCTACGACTATATACTGAAGCCTTTCAAAACCGAGAGGGTGATGGAGGTAATATCAACCCTTGCGGCAAAAGTACTGCAGGATAGGGATACGGATAATGCCACTGACAAAATAACGATAAGAACAGGCGATGAAATACTTTTTCTAAGGGCGGAAGAAATTCTGTTTATAGAAAGGCAGGGTAAATAAACCCTTGTCCACACGCTTAACAGTATTCATGAAATAGCTATGTTCCTTAACGAGCTGGAAGGGATATTACCCCAAAACTTCCTGAGGGTCCACAAATCCTTTATCGTAAATACCGATAAAATAAAGAAGATCAGAGAAGTAAGCAGGAGGTCATACGAAATAGAGTTCTATAATTATAATAAGACAGCCCATATGAGCAGGTATAAATACAAAGAGCATAAGGAATTGTTTTCCCCCTCCAGATGAGGGGTGTTTTTTTGCTGCTCAGGGCACAGCCTCTGGGTCATTGAGTCGCCGTATTGGGCTATTCAGTTCCCATATTGGGCTATTCAACCCTCAAAATGGGCTATTCAGGAAAACGGGAAGGAAAGGTTAAAAGGGGTGTAGAATACAATAATAGGAAAAAATAACATCCCTGCCGGAGGACAAGCTCTGGCCGAGACTGACACCGGCAGGGACCACCCTTTACCTGTCAGAGACAGGCTGGGAGTTAAGTCTATTATACCTCCCTCCTCTGTCTCTGTAAAGGTAAAGGAGACTCTAAGAGGGAGGAGTGGTGTGTATTAAAATATAAAAATAATTAGAGTAATTTTGTCGGCAGATTATTCTGAACACGAAGGAACGTTGTAGTTTGGTGGGAATATTATTCGTAGTTCTATCTTACGAATAATATTTACTAAAAATACGAGGGAGTGTATTATTATGAAAAAAGCCTTCAGTATGATAATAAGTGTTTTTTTGTTACTCAATCTGTTATCGGTTAATGTGGCTTCAGCAGGCAAAGTAGATTCGCAATCAGAGGTTATTTTGCAATTAAAGGCAAATGAGGAACAATTGAAAATACTTAATAGTCTAGATAGAACAGATATGACATTGTATGAGGTTATAAGAGAAGTATTCCCTAAGGAGTTTTCAAAACTAGATAGAGAAACTAAAATAAAACTATCCATGATGAGATATGGGGAGCAAAATAATGGTGACGGCGTAGGTATTTTTGCTGATCTAACATATGGTTCGGAGATTACAGGATATGGCAATTCACTAAAATTCTGGTCATATAATGATTTGAGCTGGGTTAGTCCAGAAATGTGGGTGGAATCAAAGCTAATTGACGACGATACTGGCGATATAGTCGAATATGCTTTAGAGGCAGCTACGTATACTTCTTATTTAGAAGCGGGTGATATTGAAGACCCACCAACAGGAAACTACAGAGTCCATGGCGATCATTGGTGGCTATATTATGATTCACTGTATAATGATTGGCTATGGCTGCATTTAGTTTCACATACTAGGACGTTTAGTTATGTAAACCCATATGAATAGAAGCTGTTAAATCGTCTTGCAAAAATATAGAGGATGATTATAATCATCCTCTATATTTTTGCTCCATTATATGCTCATTTTATGCAGGAATGATTCGAGGTTACAATAATAGCCTAAATATAGTATACTGTGATTGATATTACCAAATTAGGCAAGAGTAAAGTTTGACTCTTAAGTTGATATTTTTTGACTTATACCCGATTGGTGTTTTGCTTTAAAAACTAATAAATGGAGGTAAATCTATGAGAAGGATTAGTTTAGCTGTGTTAATATTAAGCATTCTCATTACCGGATGCCAGAACAACTATATACAGGAAACTGATAATCAATTTGTAGAAGATAATGTTGATGAAACCGACAGGGAATACTTCGAAGACGAAATGGCGGAGGGCTTCTTCCGGGAGGACGTTGGCATTACCAGTCTGGAAAAACATGAGGTGTATAAAACCGGTAATAAACTGAATGTGGATTTTTATTTTACAAAAGAGGCCAAAAGAAACGAAATCAGTAGCAGCAAAGACTTTGTTATGAAGTTATTCGTTTTAGGGGACATGTATCATCTCTCGAAAGGCCCATATTCCCGGCTGCTGGCTGAGGGAGTATTCTGGGACCAGGTAAGCTATAGAGCCTATATGGATAATACGTTGGTATTAAGAGAGAACTTTGATTTGCATGAAGGCGGGCAGTTTTCCAGTGATTACTATGAAAACACCGATATGGAACTTGCATCACGGATGATTGATGAGGATGTAACCGGGGAGTTTGTAGAAGATATTAAGAAAAGCTACTGGGCAATCCGGGACGTGTATATGGAAAGAAGCTATAAGGGAAATGTGCTTATAATTAAACTTAAGGGATGGAAAAAGTACAACGATAAGGACATTAGCAATATAAAGAATATGATAGAAACCAATTTAGCGCCGGTACTCGAAAAAGAATCAAAGGAAAAGTACATGCAAAACATTGACTACCTTGGATTGGTGCTGCAGCTTTATTCCTGGGATAACAAGTATTACGAAGAAGTTTATTTTAACGGCGAGGAAAAGGAATGGCTGGACGAGGACTGGATGAACTACGATTTCTTTGGCAGGTATATAAATAACTGATAAAGAGATTCGCCGCGGATGTCAAACCGGGAATATATTCAGGAAAAAATAGAGGAATTATTAACTTTCCTGAACTATTATAGCCATAATGGACAAAATAAGATATAATGGTAATGGAATAAAAATCGGGAGGTTAGCTTAATGGAAGTGTATTCGGTTGCAGAGGCTAAAAATAATTTTCCGAAGTTGCGCCGGCTGGCTGCTCAAGGAATGGAGTTTGTGGTTGTTGACCATAAACGGGCTGAAACGGCTCCTGTTTCGGTTATTGCCACTGAGCTGCTGGATAGAATTACAAAGGAGGACCTGGCCGGACTCACCTATGAGTGGCTGGACAGACCGGGGGACGTAATCACGGAAGAAGAAGTAAACCGGACCTGGAACCTTTGGAATGATCAACTGAAGATTCTTGGGATCGGGGAAACAAAAGAAGAGGCTGTCCGGAGCCTGGCCGAAGATGCGGTTGAGTACGCCGATGAGTATTTTGACAACCTTGATTTCTTTTTAAATCCCAGATCCGAAAGGGCCGGGCATTACTGGATTTTACGGGGTATAAGACATTGTAACGGGGATCTTGCCAAGGTGATAGAGATCATGGGCCTGGACAGACTCCTGGAGGCGTAAGGATGGGTTATACGTTTAGCTGGATGGTTTTTCCTGTTTAATAAAAAATCCGGACTTACCGGCACCACTTCAGATAAACTGAAGGCGTGCCGGTCTACTTTTTCCGGGGCAAAGCAATAGCCGGGCAAGAGTACCCCTTGCCTGTTCACTGTGTTCCTGGTCCCTCCATTGGAATGTCCGGGTGTTAAGCTCAATATCATGTTGGATGTGGGTGACAAGGAACATTTTTGGTGTATAAGGTGACATGAGGACGTTTCGTTTGCCACGGGCTACGGTACGTTGCAGGTGGGCAATACTTCCCTATGAAAAATGAAATGTCTAGGAATAGGTAGTATTCTATAGTATAATGTAGGAAGAATTGGTAGAGAGGTATTTGGGGGGTGCGCCATGAAAAAGAATAGTCTTCTTAAGAGTATAATATTGTATATATGCATAATAATTGTCATGTTGAGTATGTTTCTTATAGTCGATGATCTATTGATGTACAGGGCGAGGAAACTTGTAGAAAATGGAGATGTTTGGGATGGTGTGGAGCAGTACGGCAAACTGGTAAGCCTTATTCCTGACAGTTCCATAGCTGATGACGCGCTGTATGAAGCGGGTGCAGCCCTCTGGGAGTTCCCGCTATCCGACCGTATACAGCTATGCAAAGTATCGACCGAAGGAACGGTCACATCAACTGTCTTGGAAGAGGAACTGGATATGGAGGTTGCTTTAAACTGCTGGCTCTCCCTTGCCAAAAAATATCCGGACAGCAGTCTGGCAAAGGCTGCGAGGGTGAGGATAGCAGAGGTATACTATCACATGGGATTATGGGAAAATGTTATAGATGAACTGGAGGGGTCGCCAGAGGAATACAAAGAGGACTGGGATAGGGCTGCCTTTTTGAAAGCAGGGGCATACATCAGAAAAGGCAGGCCGGATGACGCTATAACATTGATTGAAGGTATTAAACAGGATTTGACTCCGTGGCTAAGGATACTCAAGGGCGATGCCCTCGCAGAAATTGGGGAGTTAGACCTTGCCGGCGATGCTTACTCAAGTATAGATGCATACAGCCTTGATACCAACAGCGCAATCGTACGGCAAAGGCTGCTGAGGCTTGAGTGCCTGGGGTATGATAAGGATGAGGGCGGCATTTTGCTTCAGGGTAAAATTGATTCAGGCGAAAGCAGCCTGGCCGGCATAGAGGTCAGAGCGGTTAATAAATACAACGAACAGCAGATATACATAACGTACACGGATAAAAAGGGAGTGTACCGGTTTGAAACCCTCCCGGAGGGAGTCTACTTAATTGAGGCCTTTGTACCCGCGGAAATTCTTCAGAATAAATACCTTGTAGTTGACGGGCCATCGTATATAGCGGTTGACGTAGGCAGTATGAATAACATTGATTTTCATCTGAGGAATAGGTTTACGGCCAAGTTGTACAGGGACGGGCATGTTGTAAACCTTGAGTGGCAGGACTATCCCGGAGCTTCGGGATATAGGATGAATATCGGAGAGGTTGTGAGAAAGGGCGGGACCGGAAAAGCAGCCAACCCGACGTTTCTTAACGTGATGGGCAGTACCGTTGTAAAGCAGCAGGTGAGTAAAGATGAGAACTGGACCGCGTACTATGCTCCGGTAGGAGATGTGCCAGGTACTAAATATGAATTTGACGCTGCAAGGGAGAATGGCAGGCATTTTGCAGACATGATAGGTAAAGCGCCGGCAAGTCCTGGATTTGTGTTGGGAATGCCGTATTACGGAGGAGAATTTGCGTTTAAGGTTCAGGCTTTGGATGGTAAAGGCGAGGTAATATCGGAGAGTAATGAATGTCTCACAGCTTTCCTGTATGAAGACACAGGGAAAATTAATGAATTGATAATAAATTACAGGTTTGAGGGCGCAAAGGATATGCTGGAGGATGCCGACAGTCCTGGTGACCTCGAAATTTTGGCGAGGCTGTACCAGGCAACGTTTAAATTCGATAAAAGCGCGGAGGTATATTATTCATTGTTCGGAAAGACCGGGAAGGAAGACTGCCTGGTTAAAGCTTTGGAGATGTGGGAAAAAGCTGAGGATTACGAAAAGGTGGTAGATATCCTGGAAATCGTTCCAAGATCCTTGAGAGAGAAAATGCAATACCAAATGGCAAAATCATACCTGTGGAGCGGTGAAATGGAGAAGGCAGGACAACTGTTGGACTCGGCTGATGAAAAGGCGCAGGACACGAAGATGCATGTGTTATATCACATGCTTGCGGAAGAATATGATAAGGCTGCAAAGATAGAGCACCCTTACAAGCTGCAGTATTTTGGATACGTGGTCGGCAGAGGTATCCGGCAGATGGAGATGTGTACTTCAGAGGCTGCCATGGAGAGTTTTAAAGGATGCATCAAAAAGCTCGACAGCCCCCGTGAAGACAGCATGCAGAAATTCATTGTAGAGTATAGGGGTTTCAGAGATGCGTATAAAGCCCAGTATCCTGAGATGGAGGCACTTCTTTTAGAACTGGGAAGGATATACTGGGAAATTTAGAGGACTTTTTCATGTCTTTAGCCCACTTCAGTAGCCCACCCTTAAGGGTGGGCTACTCATGTATGGCAAACGAAACGTCCCCTTGCCACCCACGATAATCACACAGAAAGGCAAAAATGTCTTGACACCGGACATCATTTAATATAGAATAATCACATTAGCTCACTATCGAATTAGCGATTTAGCGCAATAAAGCATAAAAGGAGGAGCGGCGGATGTCCGATTATAGATTTCAAGTTCCCGATGGCGTCAGCGACATAACCACGGATGAATGCGCAATAAAAAGGTGCACGGAGAATAGGATGAGGGCAGCCTTCAGGGGTTATGGTTTTAGCGAGGTGAGTACACCGGCCTTTGAGTATCTGGATGTATTCAGCAACAGAAATATCGCCATAGAGCAGGAGCACATGTTCAAGCTCATTGACCCGAACGGCAGGGTGCTGGTTCTACGGCCGGATGTCACGGTTCCCATAGCAAGGATGGTGTCAACCGGCATGAAAACAGTACAAAAACCATTAAAGCTGTTTTATATATCGGATGTATACAGGATCAACCCTATGCAATCATCAAATGAGCGGGAATTCACCCAGGCGGGGATTGAAATAGTCGGCGCAGACAGTACCGAAGCGGATGGGGAAGCTATAGCAGTGGCGGTTGAAGCGCTGGCTGCTTCGGGCCTGGATGATTTCAGGATAGATATAGGGCAGGTGAAATTTTTCCAAAGCATTATTGACGAAATAGATATTCCCACAGCGGATAAGGAGAAGGTTAGAAGCTACATTCACAACAAAAACCTGGTAGCTGTTGAAGAGTTTCTTGACAGCAGGGGTATTAACGGAAAATACAAAGAACTGCTCTTATTGATACCTGTGCTTTACGGTGAACCTGAAGAAGTTATGAGCAGGGCAAGGGAGTTCCGGCTTAATGAGGGTGCAAAAAAGGCACTGAAGGATATTGAGGAGGCCTATGAGATAATAAAGGAATACGGATATGAGAAGTATGTTTCAGTTGACCTGGGAATGGTCAGCGAGTTGGCATACTATACGGGAATAATATTTAAAGGCTTTACAAGGGACCTGGGATATATCATATGCAGCGGAGGGCGGTATGACGACCTGTATGGCGAGTTTGGCGAAAAGAGGGCTGCAACGGGTTTTGCCATAAACGTGAACAGGGTGGTGCAAGCCCTAAGGAAGCAGAAAAAAGAAGAAAAGCAGGAAGAAAGAAGTTACCTGTTAAGCTATGAAAAGATGGATAGAAGAAAAGCGATAGAGACTGCAAAACGGTTGAGGAATGCGGGATACTGCATAGAACTTGATATACTGGCCAGGAGCCCGCAAGAGCTTTTGGATTATGCAAAGGGTAAGGGAATCATGGGTATTATCGGTATTGAAGAAGGAAGCAGGTTGAAGGTTACCGATACAAAAACAGGGATAAGCAAGATCACCAGCATTCCGGGCATGGTTGCAAGCGTCTGGGGTGACAGGCTGGACAACATCTCCGGATGGCACTAGGAGGACCTCTATGGATAGGTTTATAAGAATAGCCCTTGCAAAGGGGAGAATTGCATCACAGTCTAAGCATCTGTTTGAAAAAATAGGAATGGACTGCAGCCAGCTTGGGACCGGCAGCAGGAAGCTGATAGTTGCGGATATGAATAACAGGGTTGAGTTCATTCTGGTTAAAGCTAACGATGTGACAAAATATGTTGAGCAAGGGGCTGTCGATATGGGAGTCGTGGGCAAGGACACGCTTCTTGAGCAGCAGCCTGACCTTTTTGAGGTGCTGGACCTTGGAATTGGAAGATGCAGGATGGTTGTGGCAGGTAAAAGTGGTTATATGGACGGTGGGAACGATGCAGTAAAGGTTGTCGCCACAAAGTATCCTGTTACGGCCCAGCGATACTTCAGAGAAAAGGGAGAAAACATAAGAGTGGTAAAACTCGACGGGTCGGTAGAACTGGCCCCCCTTGTCGGCCTGTCCCATGTGATCGTCGACCTTGTGGAAACCGGGAGGACGTTAAGGGATAATGGGTTAGTCATACTTGAAGAAATATGTCCGATCAGCGCCCGGCTGGTGGTTAACAAGGTGAGTTTGAAGATGGAGAATGAAAGGATCACAGGGGTGCTGAAAGCGCTAAGGGAAGTATTGAGGAAGGCGGGTTAGGTATGAGGGTTATTGATTTGCGCAAGGGTGGCTATACTGCTCTCAGCGAGGTTCTTGACGGGAGGAAAGGGCTGGTTTCAGGAGATTACTGGGAGATTGTGAAGAGGATAGTGGAAGAAGTAAGGGAGAATGGCGACAGCGCACTTCTGAAATTCACACTGGAGTTCGATGGTATCGTCCAGCCGGAAGAAGGGCTGAGGGTGGGCAAGGAAGAGATTGAAGAGGCCTATGCAAAAGTTGACGGCGATTTTATAGGAGCCCTTGAAAAGGCGATCAAGAATATTTTTGAATTCCATGACAGTCAAAGGGAAAAATCCTGGTTCTCCAATAAGCAAGGCATAATCCTCGGTCAGATTGTAAACCCGATAGAGAGCGTTGGGGTGTATGTACCGGGAGGAACCGCAGCATATCCTTCGTCGGTGCTCATGAACGTGATACCGGCGAAGGTTGCGGGCGTAAAAAGGGTTGTTATGATAACACCGCCCGGCCGGAGAGGTATCAAACCGGAGGTTCTGGTAGCCGCAGACAGAGCCGGTGCCGATGAGATATACAGGGTGGGAGGAGCCCAGGGAATTGCCGCCCTTGCCTATGGAACCGAAACCATTAAGCCGGTGGATAAGATAGTAGGACCCGGAAATATATACGTTGCCCTTGCAAAAAAAATGGTCTATGGCGATGTTGGGATAGATATGATAGCCGGCCCAAGCGAGATACTAATCATAGCGGATTGCAGCGCAAGGCCCGAGTTTGTTGCAGCGGATATGATTTCCCAGGCAGAACACGATATCATGGCATCCTCGGTATTGATAACCGATAGTAAGCAGCTGGCGGAAAGGGTGTGCGTGGAAATAAACAGGCAGCTTGACCTGCTGCCGAGGAGGGAAATTGCGAGTAAATCCCTTGAAGATTACGGCGTTATAGCGCTTGCAGGCAGCCTTAAAGAGGCCTGCGATATAGCAAACAGTATAGCGCCGGAGCATCTGGAGCTTATGGTTGAAAATCCCATGGAACTGCTTGGGAGGATAAGAAACGCGGGGGCAATATTCATGGGGGAGTTTTCACCGGAGCCCCTGGGGGATTATTTTGCCGGCCCAAACCATGTACTTCCCACCGGAGGAACGGCGCGGTTCTCTTCTCCGCTGTCGGTTGACCAGTTCGTAAAGAAATCAAGCCTCGTTTATTATTCAAGGGAAGCCCTTGAAGAGGCGGCGGGAGAAGTATTGAAGCTTGCCAGGGTTGAAGGGTTGGACGGCCATGGCAGGGCGGTGGAAGTGAGGTTTGAGGATAATGATTGAAAATCTGATTCGGGAAGAGATCAGAGGGCTTAGGGCATATAAGGAAGGCGGCATCAACAGCAGGTTCAAGCTGGACGCAAACGAGAACGGCTGGGGCCTGCCGGACAGTACAAAGGCTTCAATCGTGGAGAGCCTCAAAGATTTTCCGTACCATAGGTACCCCGATTCCGACAGTACCGATCTGCGTGAAAGGCTGAGCGGGTATACGGGGGTAAAACCCGAGCATCTTATGATAGGCAACGGTTCTGATGAACTGATACAATATATTGTCCAGACGTTCATTGGCAGGGGCGACAGGGTGGTAACCCAGTATCCCACCTTCTCTATGTACGGGTTCTTTACCAAGCTTATGGGAGGAATACCAATAGAAGTATATGGAGATGGAGCGTTCCGTGTAGATACAGAGTTAATCATAGATACTGCAAAGGCCGAGGAGGCAAAGGTGGTTTTCCTGTGCAATCCGAACAACCCCACCGGAAGAGCTATGGCATCAGAAGAGATAAGGAAGGTGCTGACGGGAGTGCCGGGAGTTCTTGTGGTGGATGAGGCCTATTTTGAGTTTCACGGCGAGAGCGTTATAAAATGGATATACAGGTATGATAATCTTGTGGTCCTGAGAACGTTTTCAAAGGCCATGGCTATTGGCGGATTAAGGGTGGGATACCTGGCAGCCAACGACAGCATAATGAAATATCTTACACGGGTTAAAGTCCCCTACAATGTAGGGTCCTTTTCACAGCATGCTGCCGCGAAGGTGTTGGAACACCTGGAAAGCGTGCGGGAATGGCTGGCAGCATTCGGCGAAGTAAGGGATGCTTTTATTGAAAGCCTGTCTGCCGTTGACAGGATTAAAGTTATTCCCAGTAGGGCGAATTTTGTTCTCATAGAGGTAGATGATGCTGAATGGCTGTGGAACAGGCTGGTAGAAAAAGGAATTCTGGTGCGGAAGTTCGGAGATGAAAGGCTTAGGAAACACCTCAGGGTTACCATAGGCACGCCCCATGAAAACGAGGCCTTTCTCCTCGAAATCAAAAGGATACTTGGAGGTATGTGACTTGAGAAGAGCTGAGCAAAGCAGGGAAACCAAAGAAACAACCGTAAAAACAATTCTGGTTATAGACGGCTCAGGCAGCTCGCAGGTTGACACGGGCGTAGGCTTTTTCGACCACATGCTGGAGCTTTTTGCGCGGCATGGTTTTTTTGACCTGATGGTAAAAGCAGAGGGAGATACCCGGGTTGACTATCATCACACAGTGGAGGACACGGGCATCGTATTGGGTAAGGCGATAGCCCTGGCCCTTGGCGACAGGTCGGGTATCCGCAGGTATTCAACCGAATTTACGCCTATGGATGAGAGCCTTTCGATGATTTCACTGGATGTAAGCGGCAGGCCGTACCTGTACTTTGACGTTCAATACACAGGCGAAAGGGTAGGCGGATTTGATGTGGAACTGGTTGAGGAGTTTTTCAGGGCGTTATGCAATAACGGGGGATTAACCCTCCATGTGAAGCTTATACACGGCAGAAACAACCATCACATCATTGAGAGCATATTTAAAGGGTTCGGAAGGGCACTGGACCGGGCAACCTCAGTGGACGACAGGGTGGCCGGCGTACTTTCCACCAAGGGAATTCTATAGCAGGGGTGAGGACATGATTGCAATTATTGATTATGGAATGGGAAACCTGAGAAGCGTGGAAAAAGCCGTACAGTCCCAGGGGTTTGAGGTGAAGGTCTCAAGCGATCCCGGTTTTGTTGCGGAGGCTGACAAGCTTATACTTCCGGGAGTGGGTGCGTTTCCGGATGCGATGGATAACCTGGAAAAAACGGGGCTGGCCGATATTATTATAGAATCGGTTAGCCGGGGGAAACCGCTCCTCGGCGTATGTCTCGGAATGCAGCTTCTGTATGAACTGGGGCTGGAAATCGAGGAGAAAAAGGGCCTTGGGTTTTTAAAGGGGAGAATAGAAAAACTGCCGCCGGGGCTTAAGATACCCCATATGGGCTGGAATTCCATAAATATCACGGAAAACTGTAAGCTGCTTAGAGGTATTGAAAACGGAAGCTATATGTATTTTGTTCACTCATACTACGCTGCGGGAGTCTCCCGGGACGAAGTACGCGCTGTTTCCGATTACGGAGTTGAAATTCCCGCTGTGGTTTGCAGCGGGAAGGTGTACGGCACCCAGTTCCACCCGGAAAAAAGCGGCGATAGGGGTATTCTGATATACAAGAACTTTGGGGAGCTGGTAGAATGATTGTTTATCCGGCAATCGATATAAAAAACGGCGAGTGTGTCAGGCTGATACAGGGTGACATGGAAAGGGCTACTACCTACTACAAGAACCCGGCGGCAGCGGCTCTGAGATGGCAGAATTTAGGGGCAGAGCACTTGCATGTTGTTGACCTGGATGGAGCCGTTTCCGGGAAACCCCATAATACTGCGGCGATTAAAGAGATACTGGATGCTGTATCGATACCTATACAGTTGGGCGGCGGGATTAGAGACCTGGAAACGGTGGAAATGGCACTCAATATGGGCGTTGAACGGGTTATTATCGGCACCGCAGCGCTGAAGGACGAGGCGTTTATACGCAGTGCTGTTTGCCGGTACGGGTCAAGGATTGTCATTGGGATAGATGCGAGGGACGGCTGTGTGGCGGTGGAGGGTTGGAAAAGGACGAGCAGGGTAAGGCCAATGGAATTGGCTAAAAGGATGGAAGCCTATGGCGCTGAACGGGTTGTTTATACCGACATATCCAGGGATGGCATGCTGGAAGGTCCGAGCTTTGGAATGATAGAAGAGATGGTGAAGCAGACATCCATGAGCATTATAGCTTCGGGCGGCATAAGCAGTGTTGATGACCTGTTAAGGCTGAGGGAAATCGGAGCCGGTGGCGCGGTAGTTGGAAAAGCGCTGTATGCCGGCAGTATTGACCTGAAAGAAGCGCTCGATATACTGAGGAGGTAAGACGGATGCTCACACGCAGAATAATACCCTGCCTGGATGTACACGCAGGGAGGGTGGTTAAGGGTGTAAACTTTATCAACTTAAGGGATGCCGGCGACCCGGTTGAAATAGCGGCCGTTTATGATAAAGGTGGCGCTGATGAAATCGTATTTCTGGATATTACAGCCTCTTCGGACGGCCGGGATATAATGGAGGAGGTTGTAAGAAGGACCGCGGAGCAGGTATTCATACCCCTTACGGTGGGAGGAGGAATAAGGTCCATAGACGATATCAGAAATATACTGAAATGCGGTGCGGATAAGGTATCATTGAACTCTGCCGCAGTAAGGAATCCTTCGCTGATAAAAGAGGCAGCAAGGCGTTTCGGGAGCCAGTGTATAGTGGTTGCGGTCGATGCAAAATCCGTAAAAGGCGGAGGGTGGAATGTCCTTATAAACGGAGGCAGGGTTGACACCGGAAAAGACGCAATCGAATGGATAAAAGAGGTGGAAGAGCTCGAAGCCGGAGAAATTCTGCTGACCAGCATGGATAGAGACGGAACCAGAGACGGATACGACCTTGAACTCACCCGCAGGGTTTCGGAGGCGGTAAACATACCGGTTATAGCTTCAGGAGGTGCAGGCAAAAAAGAAGATTTTTTTCTGGCTCTGACCGAAGGTAAGGCTGATGCGGTTCTCGCAGCTTCATTGTTTCATTACCGGGAGCTATCCGTAAAAGAGTTAAAGGAATACCTTGCCGGGAAAGGGGTGCCTGTAAGAATATGAAAAAAGCAGAGATAGACAGCCTGGTTTTTGACGGCAGAGGATTGATACCTGCAGTAATCCAGGACTATAGAACGGGCCAGGTACTCATGCTTGCTTATATGAACAGGGAATCGCTGTTAAAGACCATCGAAACAGAGACGACATGGTTTTACAGCCGGAGCAGGCAGAGTTTATGGAATAAGGGTGAAACATCGGGCAATATTCAACGCGTTAAGGGCATTTTTGCCGATTGCGACAAGGATTCTCTGGTCGTAACGGTTGAGCAGCAGGGAACCGCCTGTCACACCGGCGAGAAATCCTGTTTCTTTCATTCCATTGCGGGGAGCAGGTATGAATATAGTGCGAATGCCTGGAGCATCCTTGAGGAGATATATGCAACCGTAGAAGACCGCCGGGACAATCCAAAGGAGGGTTCTTACACAAATTATCTGTTGAATAAGGGAATAGACAAAACCCTAAAGAAAATCGGAGAGGAATCTGCAGAAGTAATAATAGCGGCCAAAAATCCGAAGGCCCAGGAAACCATCTGCGAGATTGCGGATTTGTTCTACCATATTACGGTGCTAATGTTTCAAAGGGGGATACGGTATGAAGATATATACGGAGAGTTGAGAAAAAGACACAAAGCAGTTGAGACAAAAAAGGAGAATGAATAGTTTATAAAGATAAATTCAGGGTATAATAATTAATGCTTAGTAATACAATAAATAGAGTGGATAAAAATGCGGCGGACGGCTGCGCGGCACGACTCCCGGTTGCAATTTTATTTTCGGTTGCAGGATAGTTGTTACCGCAACCGGGGTCGGCTGTTTATATAAAGGCCTCTCAGAGTTTCTGGGAGGTCTTTTAGTAGTGAGGAAAGGAGATTATTCAAACGCTTACACCCAAAGGAATACTGCTGCATAGTATAATTATAGGTATTTGGGGGTGGCGGAATGGGGAAAAAAGACTTGATACTTACTGCAAATATGGGGGACGACAGTATCTGCATTTATAATGGGAAGTCTTTCGAAATGTTGGAAAGGCTGGTTGTTAAGCCGTCGGGTTTTAAGCTGTTCAACACAAGTCATTTTACTAAAGGGCCGGCGGCAGGTCCGGGACATCTTTACCATTATAAATCAAAGAACATCGTTTTGGCGCTGAATGTATACGACGACAGCTTACTGTTTATTGATCTTGATACGTTTAAGCCGATGGACACGATATTTGCCGGGAACCACCCGTATCAAATAGAAGTATTTGAAGAAGCAGATAGGGCCTTTGTCAGCAACTATGATTCCGACAGCATATCGGTTATTGATCTATCAATACCGCAGATAGTAGGACAGATACCCTGCGGGATGATGCCTCAGTCATTGGTTATCAATAGAAACACCAGCTGCCTTTATGTTACAAATACAGGCAGCGATTATATATCAATAATAGATGTGCTTACCCTTGATAAACTATTCTGTTTAAAAGTGGATGGAAACCCGGTTGATATTTGCAATGATGCGGAGGGAGAGAGGATTTTTGTAATCGTGCGGCACCCTGAAAGGCAGGTAAAGGACCAGCTGGTCGAATATGATATGGTGACAGGCAAGAGGCTTAGGTCGATGGAATTAGGACTAATGCCCGTTGATATCCTCTATAACAATATGAATGAAAGTGTTTATGCTCTGGACGCAATAGAAAACAATCTCAGGATAATTAATGTTGAAAGTTTCGACTTTGAAACTACCATACACTTGGGCAGGATGCCTATAAACCAGTGCCTGAACAGCGAAAGGAGCCTTCTGTTTGTAGTTTGTATGATCGAAAACAAATTGTATGTAGTTGATACACACAGGCATCAAATAATTAGAGAAATACCCACAGGCATAGAGCCTTCATCGGTGCTGTTCGTCAGCTAGTCGGACTTTGGATTTATCAAGGCATTAACTATGCTGCCAAACAGCAGCGGAGCGCTGTTTTCCCAGTTTTCGCATATACTCCTGGCCAATTTATGGGACGTTACTCTCAACTCGAGGTTAAAGGTCGTTTTATTGTGCTCTATTATTCTAAGGGTCACAAGATATTCATTCTCCGATTCTATGGTATACCTCCCGATGATTTGTTTTTCTCGTTTTATTTGTTCTCCATTATCAGAAAGATACTCAGAAACCTGCTGCCTGATTTTTTGAGGTATTCTATTTTTGAACAGGGTGAGAGTGCTTTCACCCTTCTGTTCTAACCTGTAGAAGTGCTTGGATTTGTCCTGATAACACGTTACAAAGCCGCTATTAACAAGGTCTCCCAGCATTTGCTGCATAGCAAAGTAGTTCATAAGGTTATTCCCCATTACAATTTGCGTCAAATCGTTTTTTGTAAGGGGTATTTTGCTCTCGGACATTATATACAAAAGGAGAAGTTTGTTTTCAGCCAGCTCTTCAGTATCCCTGTAAAGCATACCATCGCCTCCGAAGATATTATACTATAGGAAGGATAATAAAAAAAGCGCCTCCCGCACTCCGCTATGGAACCCTAGGTTCCTTCGGCGTCCGGCACTTACTCATATATGCTTCCTTACTCTTATATACTTTGTAGTAAGTGCCGGACTGAGCACCCTCCTTAAACCGGCGGGGAACCTTTCCCCTGCACCCCTTCCTTTTTTTATAACACTCTCGAAAACTCGTATGGCTTTCGAGGCCTCTATTTCAGGGGCAAGCAAATTTCACTTCCCCCTAAAATCCACCATTTGTGCTATTTGCGGATTTCATTATGGAGATGCCCCTTCTGCCAGTTCTTACTATGACTTCATCAAACGTCTCTGGAAAACTCCTCATAAAATCCATGTGGCCAGGACAAAGAAACTCAGG
>Ga0067045_1003043_pt1 | contig 32020 bp, 27 predicted proteins | sample TerdegcTABiofilm_FD_59184 | JGI IMG/M metagenome (GOLD analysis project Ga0067045, IMG submission 59184) | Combined Assembly of (Gp0054472, Gp0054536) Wastewater bioreactor microbial communities from Singapore -Terephthalate degrading...
TTCTTATCGGACCGTTACGGCAGGAAGGCCGTGATCATTCCTGCCACTATCGTTTACGGCCTCGGGGGTCTTATTGCCGCTTTTGCCTCTATTTTTTTAAAACAACACGCTTTTACAGTTATCCTCGCGGGCAGAATATTGCAGGGAGCAGGGGCGGCGGGGACCGCGCCGATCGCCATGGCTCTTTGCAGCGACCTCTTCCAGGGTAATGAGCGCAGCAGCTCTTTGGGGGCTATCGAATCTTCCAATGGTCTGGGCAAGGTGATCAGCCCTATTCTTGGCTCAGCCATCGGCCTGATAGCCTGGTACGCTGCTTTTATTCTCTTTCCTGTTATTGTTATTCCCGTTGTTCTCGGGATGTGGTTACTAGTTAAAGAACCCGAATCCAACCGCGCGCAACAAAAGCTGTCAGAGTACTTAAAATCTGTTGTAAAAATATTTGATAACAAAACAAGCTTGCTTTTGTCGTCCTACCTGGCCGGGGCAGTCGTGTTGATGGTTCTCTTCGGGGTTTTATTTTACCTTTCCGAATTCCTGGAACAACAGTTTGGTTTAGATGGAATAATAAAGGGCCTTGCTCTGGCCATTCCGGTTTTGTTTATGAGCACCGCTTCATTTGCGACCGGTTTTATCATAAAAAAGAAAAAGACTTTGATGAAGATCCTGATAGTAGCCGGCCTGGTAATAATGACCTCCGCACTTGCGTTCCTTCCACTGGTCAAAGGAATAATCATATACTTTGCGGCCATTTCCATAATCGGCATCAGTACCGGCATGGCACTACCGTGTCTTAACACCTTGATAACCAGTGCCGCTTCCATGGAAGAGCGCGGCCTGGTCACTTCGCTTTACGGCAGTGTAAGGTTTTTTGGCGTAGCCTTCGGACCTCCCGTTTACGGTTTTTTGATGGCGAAGAGCACCAGTATGATGTTCTGGAGTTCAGCCACGGTTGCCCTGCTGACCGCTATAGCAGCTCTGATTTTTATAAAAGAGACTGGTAACATGGAAATCTCCGAAAATAAGGCGGGAAAACAACCGGGGAAAGTTTTTGGTTTAATATTTACCCCGGCTAAAAAACCGGAAAATTAGCATCGCCGGCTTTGAAGCGGACATTTAACAGGTTCGTTCCAACAAGTAACCTTTTTACGCCACAAGAATACTATAAGGGGAGTATATGACCAGAAAGGAGTGATATAATGGGCGAATGTTCCACTAAAAACGCATGGATGGAAATACTACGTTTCCCCCTTGACGGCCGCAGCAAAAAACCGCGCCACAAAGGTTTGACCATGCTCTTGGATAAAGGCATGGGACTTGAGGAAACAAGGGATTTATTCCATGCCGTGGGCGACTACATTGATTTTTTGAAGCTTGGCTTCGGTACTTCCGCCTTATATCCCCAAAAGACGCTTGAAGAAAAAATCGACCTGGCAAAAAAATACAATGTAAATATCTATCCTGGGGGAACATTTCTGGAAATTGCCGTCATGCAGGATAAACTAAAAGAATTTTTAATGATGGCAAAGGCCTTGGGTTACACGGCGATTGAAGTTTCAGACGGCACGGTGAATATTTCTCCAGAGGTGAGAGCACGTACAATCTCAATGGCCGTGGAAAGGGGATTTAAGGTCTTAACAGAAATAGGGAAAAAGAACCCCCTGGACAGAGGCCCCTTCGAAGAATCTGTTGAACAAATTCACCTTGACTTGAAAAACGGTGCCTACAAGGTAATTGTCGAAGGCAGGGAATCCGGTAAAGATACCGGATTTTACGACAGGGAAGGACATTTCACGGAAGATCATTTAGATCTGATTCTGTCAGCCGTGGACAGTCCGGACTTATTAATCTGGGAGGCGCCATTAAAAGAACAGCAACAAGAACTGATCCTGCGTTTCGGCCCTGATGTCAATCTGGGTAACATCCCGCCCCGCGAAGTAATGGCGTTGGAAGCGCTGCGCGTCGGACTGCGGGGTGACACCCTGAGGTCGGTAGTATAGTAGTATAGTCTCTCGCAGAACGGCTCACTTCAGACCGGACTAGCGGCACCGGTCTCATGCCGCAGTCCGGTTACCCTCTCTTCGCCGGTTGCTGTTACCGGCGCTTAACAACATCATTCATCCCTTGTACCGGCTTAACTAATTACTTACAATCATACTAAGCGAACAACGATTTTATGCAAAATATCTGCGGAATAGCTCAAAAAATACGCGGCATCTCTGAGCTGGCATTTTACATCGTGATATTTTATCGCGCCCATAACATCAGATGTTTTGAATGCAGCGGACATGCCTTTCCGGTAACTTTCTTCCACGGCTTCAAGAGACCTGCGTATTATCTGAATCTGGTCCTGGACACCAATCGGGTTTTTTTCCAGCAAGGCTACGGCGTGTGCAAAAATAACTGTTCCTTCACACAATTCCCGCACCATTTTAATAATATAATTATCCACCTGTACTTCATATTCCTTTATTGACTGCATGGTGGTCCTGGAATATTCGATTATCCGGTCCATTTGTACTGAAATGTAGTAAATATCCTGCCTGTCAAAAGGTGTAGAGAACGCCTCGATTAACTTTTTTTCCATTTTCCATGCGCACTATATCTGCCTGTATGGTCAATTTAATGAGCAGGTCATAATTTTCAGGCGAAGGGTTTTCCAACCAGGCTAAAAGAGTACTAACTCCCTGCGCCGTTATTTCTGCCTGTTCACGCAGCATACCGTAAAAGTCATACTTGGCTGGAAACAATCTGTCTAAAAAACTCTTTTTCCCCATGTTCTATATCCCCTTATAAACCAACTAACCAGATGGCCGGATAATAAATAATCGCTGCAACAACCGCCGCGGAAGGAATTGTTACAAACCATGCAGCAATCATTTCCTTGCCGACATTCCAGTTAACCATGCGATACTCGTCTGCCGCGCCCACTCCGATTACACTGCCCGCTACCACATGTGTGGTTGATATGGGCACACCTAAAACAGTAGCGAGCATAATCGCGCCGCCTGAAGATACTTGCGAATTCAAGCTGTGGATAGGCCGGATGTCAAAGATACCCTGCCCCAATGTTTTCATGATTGACCAGCCGCCAAATAAAGTACCTGCAAACATTACTATCCCTCCGGACAGTCTAACCCATTCGGGTATAATTTGTTGATGCAGGAGATTACCGGCCATCAAGGCCAGTGTGATTAGTCCCATTATTTTTTGGGTGTCATTAGCGCCATAGCTAAACGCCAGCAGGGCCGCCATAATCCATTGCAATCCTTTCAACCACTTATTGATAGTGAACTTTGCATTCCTTAAAGCAAAGCTCATTATTTTTTGTAAATAGTAAGCCATGGTGAAACCCAGCAGCGGCGAAATAATCAAAGCTGTAAACACTTTCATAATTCCTGTCAGCTTGTGTGCGTAATAAAGCTCCGTCCATCCCCATAATATATATTCATAGCCGTTTGAAACCCAAACGGCGCCGATTATACCCCCTACCAGGGCGTGTGTGGAACTGGACGGCAGGCCGAGATACCATGTGATTAAATTCCATACTACTGCGCCTAAGATAGCTGCCAGCAACACACTAAGCAGTGATGGTTGAATAGGCAGGCTGACAATTTTGGCAACTGTGTCCGCAACTGCGTTACCGCTAAATAGCGCGCCGAACAAACCGCACACTGAAACCAATCCAACCGCTTGAGAAGGTGTCCCTGCCCCGCAGGTAATAAATGTCGCCACAACAGAACTCGCATCATGCAAACCGTTTGTCAGCGCGAAAACAAGTGCTGCCGCAACTACAACTATTAGTAATATGATGGTATCACAAGGCATGACTTAATTACTCCTGTCATACTTAACTGTCACTGATTACCGACTTTATGATTATAACACAACAAGTCTTGGAATTTATAGAGGGACTATGTATTGCGCCATAAATCGTCAGGGTTATAAACTTTGAGCTTTAATAAATTATTCATAATTACATCTTTTTATATCATGCAAATTCGTCTTTGGCGACCTTGGGGCATACAACGCGGCTCATTATGTATGCTTAAAGGTCACTTATCCATAATTCTTGAAGAGCATAATTTGCTTAACAACAAAAAAAACGCCCCCAAACAGGCGCTTTTTAATTGACAAGTGAGCAAATCGTAAGCCGAGTTCTGTCGTGGATGATCATCTATCTGGGACGGCTGTTACCAGCACGCCTCAAGCGACCTAACCCGGGAACNAACGACGGGCCGCCGCNAATGTTCCCCTATTCGGTCTTGCTCCAGGTGGGGTTTACCTAGCCGGCCGGTCACCCGGNCGCTGGTGCGCTCTTACCGCACCGTTCCATCCTTACCACTTGAGAAGTGGCGGTCTACATTTCTGTGGCACTATCCTTAGGGTCGCCCCCACTGGGTATTACCCAGCACCCTGCCCTGCGGAGCTCGGACTTTCCTCAGACGCCACCTTTCGGCCCGGCGCCCGCGATCACCTGATTTACTCACTCAATTAACTATATTTATTATAACATCCCGATAAATAATATGCAAAGAAACCTCGGTTCATGGCAATTACAGACTTAAAAATAAGTAAAAGGATTAGTATTAGTTTCAGATAAAACAATTTTGACACTGAACTTACTCGTATGGCATTGTTGCTCCAGGTATTCTTTCAGTTTGGGCAGAACCACGGACTCGGTGCCATAATGACCTGCGTCGATAAAATTCAGGCCGGCTGTCAGTATTTCCTGAGCTTCATGATGTTTGATATCCCCGGTAATGAATGTATCCGCACCGGCCCGAAGGGCCGCGGGCCAAAGCTTGGCTCCCGCTCCCCCGCAAACAGCAATTTTCTTGACCTTGCTTTCAAGTTTGCCACCCAGTCTGACCGCCGGCAGGCCCAGCATATCCTTTACTGTTTGCGCAAATTCGCGGAAAGATACCGCACGGGCTAAACTGCCGACTCTCCCCAACCCGTAGGCCGGGCCGGGGTTTTCCAGTGAATACAGGTCATAGGCCACTTCTTCGTAAGGATGAGTCTTTAACATGGCCTGGATAACAGCATCTAATCTATTTGTTGGAACAATTGTTTCCAACCTTACCTCCTCAACCAGTTCCAATTTACCTTGCTTGCCGATATATGGGTTTGTGCCAGTGAGAGGCCGGAACATCCCCGTACCATTGGTCTGAAAAGCGCAATGGCTGTAATTGCCGATCCACCCCGCCCCGGCTTTGGATATGGCTCGATGTACCTCCTCCACATGTCCGGCCGGAATAAATACCACAAGTTTGACGTACTGTTCCCGGCCGGCCGGTTCCAAAACTGTAGTTTCATTCAGCCCAAGTTTTTCCGCCAGCACAGAGTTTACTCCACCTGTTGCGATATCCAGGTTTGTATGGGCGGCATAAACTGTAATGTTATTTTTTATAATATATTCCAACAGTTTACCTTCAGGCTTCTCCATAGACAACGATTTCAGTGGCTTAAGCATTAGGGGATGGTGGCTGATAATCAGTCCGGCGCCTTTTGCTTTTGCTTCCTTAATAACATCGAAGTTAATGTCTAAAGTCAACATGATTATTTCAATTTTCGCATGCGGATCACCGACCTGCAGGCCGGTATTATCCCATCCCTCGGCTAGGGAAGAGGGCGCCAGTTTTTCAATGAGTTTGAATATGTCCCGGCAATTTACAGACATNTTGCCACCTCCCTGATACGCNCGAGCTTGGCCTTAAGCTGNCTGGCTTTTTCCCGGGCCGTCCTTGCTTTTTCCTGANGCCACCCCGGCTACNCGCNCGCTCGTATTGATCAATNATTTTTCCAAGTATAGGTTTTCAGCAACGGGTCTCTCCCCTCAATTAAACGAGGACCAAGTTCAAGGTATAGTTTATCATTATACAATTCCCGGCCGGGTTCGGCAACAATAATCTGATATAGCCTGTTATCTTCTTCAACAAGTTTCTCGCTGATAATTTTCCAGCCGTTTCCGGCAAGCCAAAGTCTCAAGTCACCGGCATCCGCCATCGGTTGCATAACCAACCTGCTCACATTCATGAGAACAGCCGGGGCAGCAGCCAGGATTTCTTTTATTGTATTGCCACCCATCCCGGCCAACACCAAAACTTCAGCCTCTCCCGGTTCCAGCGTCTTTAAGCCGTCTCCAAGGCGAAGGTCTATGCGGTCTTTGAGAAGGCGCTCCTCAACCGCCCGCGTCGCAGTTTCAAGCGGACCAGGATTTAAGTCAGTGGCGATAACTCTTTTGCTTATACCCGCCTCTATCAGAAAAATAGGCAGGTAGGCGTGATCAGTCCCGATATCGGCAACTACGCCGCTGGCCGGCACATACGCGGCCAAGGCGGCCAGGCGTTTTGCCAGCCCCATGAAACACCTCCGCTTTATTTTCCTTAAACCAGTATAATTTACTTTTAAAGAAAAAACAAACATACATAATTAAATTGTCCTCTGAGTGAGCGGGAACAACGCATGCTTATTCGCCTGAGGCGACCTTTGGGCATATAACGCGGCTCATGTTCGGCCCATATAATCGGGGACATTCCTCCGACCCTAAATATAGGCCCGTTAGGGAGGTGTGTCCCCTTTCCTCAGCCGCGAGCTCATTCGCCCTCGGGTTCGGTCAAACTCGCTCGCTTCGCTCGCTCAAACAGTTCCCTCGCTATACCAGTATAAAACCCTCCCGCGGGAGGGTTTCTTTGGTATTCAACCTGTTATCGCTACTGTATTTCAATGTTCTTTCCCTTTCGTTTGGCATCCATATCTTTCGGCAGGATAACTTCCAGTATGCCGTCCCGGTAGCGTGCCTTCATTTCATCATGTTTCACCGGTACATCCACGGTAAAAGACCTGCTGAAAGAGCCGTAACTACGTTCTGTTCTGAGGAAATTCACTCCTTCCTCTTTTTCCTCTTTTCTGCGCTCACCCCGAATAGTCAGAAGATTGTCAGCATAAGTTACCTGAATATCTTCTTTGTTTGCACCCGGAAGTTCCGCCCTGACTAAGACGGCACTGGGTGTATCCTTGATGTCTACAGGAAATGCCCAACCTTGAGCAAGTGTTCCCGCATACATCCTCGGATACCGAAAGTTATCATCAAAGAGCCTGTTGATGGATGACTGCAATCCCGACAGTTCATGAAAAGGATCCCACTTTACAAGATCCATAAAAACACCTCCTTGTTAAAGTAAGTTTACCTGGAGGTGAAATAATTATACATAGCATCACCAAGAACTTTTCACAGGGGTTTAGAATCTAATTTTCAGTTTGCAAATACAGTTTTCATTACCTTAAAAAATTTCCTCACCAAATAAGGATCAAATTGGGTTCCAGCGAACTTCTCAAGTTCAGTTAAAGCTTCATCGTGGGGTATGGCCTTCCGGTAAGGACGGTCACTGGTCATTGCGTCAAAGGCATCGGCTATGGCAAGTATGCGGCATTCCAGGGGTTTAAGATAACAGGCAAAATTTTCTACAAAACAACAAAGCACAGTTTTTGCTGTGCTTTGTTGGCGAATTTGGTTTATCAAACTATAACATGCGATTACTTATGACTTTATGCATCCCTCATCGTTGTTTCGGAAATGACTGCTACAAAAGTCAGGGCTTTCGACTGAGTCTCTTTGATTACCGGTCCAAAACCATTACAAAATCAACTAACGGGTCAGAAGTACCTTGAAGGGTGCATTTTTCTTGCTTAAGCAACTTTACGTATTCAATAATTTCAGGCGTTATTACTTCTCCCATGCTGACCAGAGGAATTCCCGGAGGATATACCATAATCATTTCACCTGATATTTCCCCGGCACATTTTTCAAGTGGTACCGATTTTTTAGGGCTATAAAATGCATCTCTAGGTTGTATAATAATTTCCGGATTAAATTGCACAGCATTAATTTTTTTAATTTCTTTTCTATCCACGTGTTGGGCTATGTCTCTTAGGGCATTTATTAAAGCTTCCAGGTATTCTTTTCGTTCTCCCAAACCTGTAATGGCCAGAATATTATACATGTCGGCAAGCTCAACTAGTATATTGTAATCCCTCGCCAACAATTCTTCAACTTCATATCCAGTTAATCCGATTTTCTGAACATTTATTAAAAGTTTCGTCTCGTCAAAACTAAAGTACCCGGTTTTTTCAAAAAAATCTTTGCCCGGTGCAAATAACCCATCAATTTTATTTATTTCTTCCCTGGACCATTTTAACAGTTCAATGACTTGATCCAGTATTTGTCTGCCTCTGGTAGCCAATTGTTTTCTGGCAACATCCAGGGAGCACAAAAGAATATAGGATGGACTGGTTGTATATGTGAGATTGAGCACTTGCTTAACATATTTCGGATCGATGTTGCTGTTCCCAATAAGAAGAGCCGAGCTCTGAGTCATTGAACCACCGGTTTTATGAAGGCTTACTGCACTCATATCAGCCCCGGCTTCCATAGCGGATAAAGGGAAATAATGGTGAAAGTGCATGTGGGTTCCATGGGCCTCATCCACTAAAACCGGCATATCGTATTGATGTGCTACTTCCACAATTGACTTGAGGTTTGAGGTTACACCATAATAAGACGGATTTATTGCCAGAACTGCTTTAGCACCTTGATTCTCTTTTATGGCTTTACGTAGACTTTCTTCTGTGATGCCCAGGACGATACCAAGGTCATCACTTATTTCCGGGAGCACATAGACGGGTTTTGCACTACTTAGAATAAGAGCGTTAAAGATTGATTTGTGGACGTTTCTGGGAAGTATTATTTGATCACCAGGTTTACAGGCACTCATAATCATTGCTTGTACTCCTGACGTGGTGCCATTGATCAGGAAATGAGCGGAGCTCGCCTGAAATGTTTCAGCAAGAAGTTTTTCTGCCTCTGATATAACAGAAGTTGGGTCCCAGATTATGTCGATACCTCTTGTTTGGTTTAAGTCCATTCTCAAAACATTTTCGCCGACAAATTCCTTATATTCTTCCAGCCCGTTTCCATGTTTATGACCAGGTATTTGCAAAGGAACAGCATTTCTTTTTACGTGATACTTTACAGCATCAAAAAGAGGTGTTCTATTTTGATCGAATGACATTTATTCCCATCCTTCTTTTGACATTACTGTGTTTTAAGCAAGATGTCTCATGTTTTGTTCTGATACCAGCACCACTATCGGCGTTTGCTGGTCGTCATTGCCGTGAGGATTATCTTTAAGATACTTGAACAGCATCTCCTGAGCCACACCGTCAGTGGCAGCCAGAATGTCTACCTTCCCTATGTCATTTACATCAGTGATAATCGCCTCGGCTCCGGTTGCCTGCTTAATCCTATCCACAACTTTTTGCGGGTCTTTCGGACCGAGGACGATATGCCTGTCAAAAGGCCACATCGTACCGGCAAAGTCGTCGATTTGGGCCAGATGACGGCCGGCCACCCGGTAGAAATCCCCTCTTCGCCCTACCAGTCGGCCCAGGCCTGCTGCCGCCACACCCAGTAGAAAACGTAGCAAACCGGCCTCCTGCATGGCCACCTGGATGGATGGCGGGGCGGCAAGACTACCGTCCTTACCGGGGAAGCGGCATAAGATGCGGGCGAATAGACCCGGTTTTACCGTCTCCGGACGTATGGCCCGTCCCTGGCTAATAGCCACCACACTCTCGGCCACTGCAATAATGTCGCCTGGGGAGGCTATCTCGCCGGCGTATCTTTTCGCCACATCCACAATATCGTCCTTTTCTGTAATAATGTGCGTTTTAATTGATATTCTTCCAGCTATCATGAAATATCACCCTTAGAATTTGCACCGGACAGGGCAAAATATTCTATTAAGCCGTTGAAAATTCCCTCTGCCGCCTTCTTACGCACTGTCAGGCCCCGCAGGAATACCTCCTCCACTAAGTTGGTAATAGTCAGCACCTCCGCCTCTATTGCCGGTATTTCACCGATCGCAACAAGTTCCGGCTTCTCTGCAATCCCCCTGTCTGTTGTCTTTAGCTTCTTGATCAGCCCCTCTTGCACGTAACGTGCCAATAGAGTGCTCCGCTTGTTTGAGGGATCGTATAACGTGGCTGTGCCATCCACATTGCTATCGGCACAGGCTTGGGTGTGGATGCCGATATAAACGTCGGCACCTGCCTTCTTGGCCAGGTCAAATCGCTTTTCCCTGGAAACATCTTCATCCCTGTTCCTGGTAAGTACGACATCTGCGCTTGCCCGGCGCAAGATGTTTTCCAGGTTCTTCGCTATAGGCAAAACCACGTCCTTTTCCTGAAGGCTGACAGGTCCTTTTCCCACCAGCGTCATTACCGCCATGACCGGGGTCGATAACGATTTTTTTTCCACTAAGCAAGCCGGCAATAAAAGAACGGTCAAGGGTGAGCTCCAACCGGAAGGGAAATCCTTCAATAGCTGACAACCGGAACTCCGCCGGGTGTTCCAGCACCATTTCCACCAAAACAATATCTTTACCGTCCTGTTTTACAATTACTTCACGTAAAAGGCCGTCGTTTACCTCTGTCGCTCCCTCCGGCATATTCAACACAACGCCTTTACCTTCGAAAATGACCCTATCGTCAGCATTTCTGGCGCCATAGGTATATGGCTTCGTTGACTCGATCACCACTTTTGAAAGCCATTCGCCTTTTTCTCCATCCACAATTTTTGACCACATGTTGGTTATCCTTGGTGCTTTTTGGAAAGACAAAAAGGCTCCCCCCTTATCTCAGTATGGAACCAGAAACATTGAACTTAATACCACCTAATATGATTCTTTAATTTAAGGAGTTTTCCTGTCTTTTTTTTGATTGTCGAAAAAAATATTAGTATGTAAACTGAAAATCGTTTCATCTACCCTCTAATTCGTGTTATAAAAGAATAGTACCGGAGTCTTATTCCGGTACTACATGTTTTGGTGGGCGATGACGGGCTCGAACCGCCGACTTCCTGCTTGTAAGGCAGGCGCTCTCCCAGCTGAGCTAATCGCCCATACTTTTTGGTGACCCCTACGGGATTCGAACCCATGTTACCGCCGTGAAAGGGCGGTGTCTTAGACCGCTTGACCAAGGGACCGTTTTAGTAGTGAGTGGTTGGTAGTGAGTTGTTGGATTTTTGTTGGAATTCGCTTAAGCGAATTCCTTCTCAACCTAACGACTAACGACCAGCTACCAACGACTAAAGTGGTGGGCCCACCAGGATTCGAACCTGGAACCAGCCGGTTATGAGCCGGATGCTCTACCGTTGAGCTATGGGCCCAAAAAATGGCTCCCCGAGTAGGATTCGAACCTACAACCTACCGGTTAACAGCCGGTTGCTCTACCGTTGAGCTATCGAGGAACATCGGTAGTTAACATTATACGATATTTTGTACTCTTCGTCAACATATTACTGGCGATAAATTAATCAAGATAATCCTTCAGCTTTTTACTGCGGCTGGGGTGGCGTAGTTTACGCAAGGTTTTGGCTTCGATTTGACGGATGCGCTCCCTTGTTACGCCAAACTTCTGGCCTACTTCTTCCAGAGTGCGCGCACGGCCGTCATCCAGTCCAAAGCGCAGGCGCAATACCCTCTGTTCGCGGTCAGTCAGTGTTTTCAGCACATCGTCAAGCTGCTCACGCAAAAGGGTAAACGATGCTTCCTCGGCGGGCGCCCTAGCCTCGTGATCCTCAATAAAGTCACCCAGGTGGGAATCCTCTTCCTCCCCAATAGGCGTTTCCAGAGATACCGGTTCCTGGGCTATCTTGATGATTTCCCGAACCTTGTCCTCAGAAATGTTCATTTCCTTGGCAATTTCCTCAGGGTTTGGGTCACGGCCCAATTCTTGTAATAACTGTCTGGATACCCGGATTAGTTTGTTGATCGTTTCCACCATATGAACGGGTATTCTGATGGTCCTGGCTTGATCCGCAATTGCCCTTGTAATAGCTTGACGAATCCACCACGTGGCATAAGTGCTGAACTTATATCCTTTGCGGTAGTCAAATTTTTCCACTGCTTTAATTAAACCAAGGTTGCCTTCCTGAATCAAGTCCAGGAACAGCATACCTCTGCCTACATAACGTTTAGCTATACTGACGACCAGTCTCAAGTTGGCTTCCGCCAACCGCCGCTTCGCATCCTCGTCACCATTTTCCATACGCTTGGCAAGCTCAACTTCCTCTTCTGATGTCAAAAGTGGAACACGGCCAATCTCTTTTAGATACATGCGAACAGGGTCATCAATACCTACACCTTCAGGAACAGAAAGATCTACCTCCACCTCTTCGGAAGGAGGTTCTATTACCGTACCGTCCAGCGAGTCCAGTTCCGGTGTCTCAGGAACAACTTCTATGCCCATACTGGCTAGTTTTACGTAAATATCATCAATTTGCTCGGGAGAAAGATCAGTTTCCTGAAGGCTGTCCATAATTTCGTTGTAGGTCAATACACCACGTTTTTTACCTCTCTCAATTAGCTCCTTTATACACTCATTCTTAATTTCGTCTCTCAGCGCCTTCACTCCCCTCTCTAGGGTGCTTCCAAGTGTCTGTCTTTAATAATTGCTGATATTCGTGCAATAATTTTACAATACGATCGTGGTTACCTATCCGTTCAGCCTCAGTAATTCCCCTTAAGATAATATACTCACGCCATAGATGTTGGTACTGGCCATGGTCTCCGGACTTTTCCGCCTCACCTATTTTTTTTATGAGCGTCTCCCCGCGCTCTTGCCTGTTGCAGCGATTAATTAACTCCAAATAACCATTCATTATCTGAACCTGGTTTTCACCAGGAATATCCTGGACTAATAATTGACTTAACAAGGTTTGTTCATCATCCTTGAGATAGTTAAAAATCTTAGCTGGCTGGTAAAACGGTTCTTTAGATAACAATAAAAAATGATTAAAAATGTTTTGATAACTTTTATTTCTAAAAGGCTCCTCACCAAGTTCCTCNAAGACTATTTCCACCAGAGACGGGTCTTCCAAAACTAGCCTTAGTAGACCGGCTTCCGCTTTTTCCCTGGAACTTAGTTTCTTTTCTTTGTTTAATATATTATGCTTAGTATTAACAATATTATCCGGATTTGTACATTTTTTTCTCAAATTTGCTTCATATCTCTTAAATTCAGCCGTTACTGCTTCGGGACTCAAACTCAGGAACCGGGATATTGTTTTTAAACAATCTTCTCTTTCAATTTCGCTTTTTTATTCCTGCAACACTGGGAAACACTTGCCGCATAACTTCCAGCTTCTCAGAAACTGTCTTAACCGGTTTTTTACTGACCGCCTGTTGCAGCTTATATTCAATCAAGGAAAGCGCTTGATCAATTAAACTTTCCCAGGCCTGATACCCGTGCCTCCGTAAAAAATCGTCGGGATCCTTTCCATCAGGGATGTTCACTACCCGTACCTGACAACCGATTTCCTGCAACAGATCCAAGCCCCTTATTGTGGCGGCCACACCAGCCGCGTCGGAATCGTAGGCGATCACTACATTCCGGCTATAATTAATCAACAGCCTTCCCTGTTCCTTGGTTAGACTGGTACCCAGTGAAGCCACCGCATTTGTTATCCCAAAACGGTGGGCAGTGACCACATCCATATATCCTTCCATAATAATTACATAGCCCTTTTCCCTGATAGCCCCCCTTGCCAGGTGCAATCCGTAAAGGAGATGTCCTTTACGGAATAAAACCGTCTCCGGAGAATTTATATACTTGGGAGTAGAGTCATTAATAACACGCCCGCCAAATCCAATGATCCTGCCAGTTGCGTCCCAAATTGGAAACATGATGCGTTCACGGAAACGGTCGTAATACCTCCCGCTATCGTTTGTCAGTGCCAACCCGGCTTCAGCTATTGCTTGCGCCCGGTAGCCTTTCTTACCTAAAAACTGTAGCAGGGAATCCCAATCCGGAAGCGCGAAACCCACCTGAAATTGTTCCAGCACTTCCTGAGAAAGCCCGCGTCCGGCTAAATATTCTCTAGCATTGGCTGCCATGCCGTGGTGTTTAAAAATATAACGAAAATAGTCATTCGCCAAGTTGTTTATTTGCCTCAGTTGAGCAAATTTCTGTTGCCTTTCTAATTCAGCAGGGCTTTCGGTTGAAGGAAGTGTTATTCCCGCCTGCTGTGCCAACATCCTGACTGCTTCAATAAAGGTCAGGTTTTCTTTTAACATTAAAAACTTAAAAACACTACCCCCTGCATTGCAGCCGAAACAGTGGAAAATTTGTTTATCCGGTGTAACAGTAAACGAAGGTGTGCGCTCCTGGTGGAAAGGGCAAAAACCAATAAAGTACTTCCCTTTTTTCTTTAGTTGAACATGACGGGATATCACCTCAACGATGTCCGATCGCAGGCGGACTGTTTCGATTACATCATCGGGAATTAAGCCCACCCTGACCACCTTCTAAAAACTATAATATTTATTAATATGCTTATTAAGCAATAATTTTACTACTTTTTCCACAAGCTGGTATTAAGCTATGAAAAACTGCTACATAAAAAATATTCGTTATAACTTAAGATTTCCCTGCCTGACTATGATAATATTTTCAATATGTTATACTTCGACTTCGAATATTATTACCACATCGTGCAATAATAAATCACCTTAATCATTCTACCCATGGCATTGGCAAAAAATATTTCTGATATACTCTAATCGCATATCTGTCTGTCATACCTGCAATATAATCACAAATTGCCTGATTAATATCACCGGATTTTGTCCGCTCCAGATATTCATCTGGCAAAAACCCTTGATTTTCTTGAAAATGCTCGTATAAACATTTAACGACATGGCGCGCTTTGGTTTCCTCCCGCTTGGCTTCCGAACCAACGTAAACATATTGAAAAAGAAACTCTCTCAGTCGATCAGTTGCCGCTTGAACTACGGGACTCATTGTAATCGCCCCTGAATTGTCCCAGTTGGTATGAATCAAGTCAAGAACCATATTATTAATCCGTTCCCGGTGTTCGTAACCCAGAACTGCAAGGCATTCACGGGGAAGTTGTTCTTTAGTTAGTACCCCCCCGCGTAAAGCGTCATCAATATCATGATTAATATAGGCAATGCGGTCGGCAATTTTTACAATCTGACCTTCCAAAGTAGCCGGCCTGACTGGGCCTGTATGGTTAAGAATACCGTCCCGCACCTCCCGGGTGAGATTAAGCCCCCTGCCCCCTTCCAGCACATCGACAACTCTCAGACTCTGCTCGTTATGCTTGAAGCCGGGTTCAAATACCTCGTTCAGGGCTTCTTCCCCGGCATGTCCAAAAGGGGTATGCCCCAAATCATGGCCCAGGGCGATCGCTTCGGTCAGATCCTCATTCAATCTAAGCGCCCGCGCAATTGTGCGGGCAATTTGGGCAACTTCAAGAGTATGAGTAAGCCTTGTCCGGTAATGATCTCCTTCCGGTATCGTAAAAACTTGTGTTTTATGTTTAAGGCGACGGAAACTTTTCGAGTGGATAATGCGGTCCCGATCACGTTGAAAAGCGGTGCGAACAGTACACTCCGCTTCCGGTCTCAGCCTGCCCGCGGTTTTACTGCTAAAGCAAGCGCGGGGCGATAAAATCCGGTGTTCAATTTCTTCGGCACACAGACGGATATCCATCACCTGCCACCCACCTTTACATTTACAGTTTACCGATTCAATGGTTTATACAATAATAAGAACAGACCTTATTTATCAGATTTCAAAGACCTCCACTTCTATAAAGGAAAGGAGACACACCTCTCTTTTAAGGAAAGGGGACACGCCTCCCTTTAGGGTCTGTCTTTGGGGTCGGAGGAATGTCCCCAACTGGTGACTTTGGGGTCGGAGGAATGTCCCCAACGAGTGGGGTTACCGATTCAGACTTCGGTGGAGGTAGAATCCCCCACCGAAGCCCCGAAGTTTAGCGGAAGCTAAACGAGTTCACTTCCGACCGGACAAGGAAATCCTGGACAGAACGAAATAATTAGATCCCTTTGAACTAAGTTCACTTAACATCAACTCTATTGAATTAATATTTGCTGAAACAAATTTTTCGTTTTTTCCCACAAGCATTTCAGCCTTTCCCAGTATATTAGGGAAACCAAAGGGGGAACGGACCCTGGCCAAAGTAAGGTGAGGAGAAAACCGGCGTTTTTCCGGCTTAAAACCAAGCTGTCTGAGCCCTTCTTGAACCTGACGTTGCAGGCGGGATAAAATAGCGGTATCCCCAGATATCCCCATCCAAAGCACCCGCGGCCGTTCTACAGATTGAAAAACTCCTACACCACCCAGATCAAGTCTAAAATTATTAATACCGGTTACAGAATGGTTCAACACGTTAACAATAGCTGGAATCTGATCTTCCGGGACGTTTCCAAGAAACTGAACAGTGAGATGAAGGTTTGAATCGTCCACCCACTTAATATCAGATGGAAGTTGTTGAAGTTCCCTTATAATAGAACCTATTTTTTTCCTTACATCATCTGAAAAATTAATCGCCACAAACAATCTCATCTGCCGTAAAGTGATCACCCCACTAACCATTTCAATAAAATAAATATAATAATTCGTCATCAATACCTGTAATCTCCTTCCTTATAACTAAGGAATTTTTCTCTACACATTTTCGAAAATAGTTGTTTTAAAAGATACAATTTATACTTGATTTATTGTCGAATTATATTGATAATGGTTTCAGAAGATCGGGGTGAAACCATGCAGGAATACCTGGCTATGTTACTGGCTATTAGTCTAGTTTTATTAGCCTTTTTCCAAGTTACGAGAAAAATCATTCCGCTTAACACCCGAATAATTTATGGAACAGTGGGAATTTCCTTTACCCTGGGGGCCTTTTTCCCCGTGGCTATTTCTAACCTCACTCCGGGCAAGGTGTTGGGAATTTACTTCGGATTAATTGCAATTTCCGCAATTGTCTTAAGTTATATTGAGAACAGAGTTTCTTTAAATGTCAGCACCGCCCCGGTAAGAGTGGCGGATTTGGAAACTCAAAATGATTTTACAGAAAACGAACAATATGATAAGGTATCAATACCAGGAACCAACTTTGATGGAAAAGATGAGCAAGTTGCAGAAGCTGCATCCGGTTTTCACTGGACGTCACCTGCCGGCACTGAAGATATGTCTGTTCCTGAGGATGTTACGCGGGATGAACTGCCCGCCTCGGACGGGGTACTGCCGGAACTGAGTGATGTCGACGCACTTGAACAACCGCTTCTCGACAATATGCCGGATTTGCCGGATTCGCTGCCTGAACAGCCGGTCCCTCTTGCAGACTCTGTGCCTGACTTTGTCTTACCGCCTGCCGGCATTGAAGATATGTCTGTTCCTGAGGATGTTACGCGGGATGAACTGCCCGCCTCGGACGGGGTACTGCCGGAACTGAGTGATGTCGACGCACTTGAACCGGAGTTTATTGAGCAAGTCGCTGCCAGCCGGGAGAACTTAGATTATGAAGAATTAGATACCGCAACTGCTGCAACCAACGATGATATAATTAATGACTGTATATCAGCGGGTTTTGAAGCTAAAGCCAGGGGTGACCTGGACGTGGCAGTGAACTATTTTTTTAAAGCATTCCGGTTAAATAAAGGGCAGCAAGTATCAACAGTGCTGGCTATGGAAATAGGCGCAGTTTATCAGGAACTAGGCCAATATCTCCAGGCTGGAATGATTATAAAATCAGTTTTAGAGCAGGAAGATTTAATTCATGATTTTGACTTAAAGCAAAAACTAAAGAGCCAGCTTGTTTATATAGATACACTTGTTGAACTTCTGAGGATCGCAAAAATACCAAACGCTCCTTATTCAAAGATACCCAATCTTATTAAAATGAAGGCAAGTATTGAAACTTCCGCAAAATTAATAAATTTAACTAAGGAGGCAGGATAATTGAAAAACAGTCAGCAGGTTTTAGGACTACCGGTTCTTAGTATTGAAGAGGGTAAACGAATAGGTATAGTTAAGCATTTGGTTTTGAACCCGGAACAAGGAACAGTGGACTATATCCTCGTTGAAGATGATGCTTGGTATTTAGGTTTCAAAACAATCCCCTTTGAAGCGGTACAAGGTATTGGAGAGTTTGGACTGACTATCGAAAACCGTTCTTTTCTATCAGCGGTATCAGATCACCCTGAAGTTATTGGATTACTTGAAAAAGACCTTCGCCTGCCCGGTATAAAGGTTCTAAGCAAGAAAGGCCGTTTGGTGGGTACCATCAGTGAATTTATTATCGACGAAAATAACGCTAAAATTGTAGGATGCCAGCTTACTCCTGTTAAAAGTGAAAAACCAGCAGGAATAATCCCAAGAAAGTCCATACTCACCTTTGGCCGTGATTTTTTAGTAGTTGAAGAAAAAATCGAAGACATGCTGGTGGCTGAACTACAGGAAACAGGGGACATATTTCAAGACAATACTCCCGATAATAGCCAGGAAATCATAAACAATGACGAGTTGGAGATTAAGGTGGAAGCACCGGCTGCCCCCATTCTCGCCACAGCCCAGGATACGCCAGTTGCAAAAAGTGAAGAACAACCGGTAGATGCGTTGAAACATTTTGAAGAACAACAACGGAAATATCTCCTTGGTAAAAAAGTGACCATGAAAATCGTTGCCGACAACGGCGAAGTCATAGCTGAAGAAGGGGACACAATCACCAGCGAAATGATCGAACGTGCCAAGGCTGCTGACAGGTATATCCAGCTCACTTTGAATATACGTGATTAAGCACTGGAGAAAACAATGCCGTTTTTAAAAAAAATATTACTCCTGTCGCTGTTTCTTATGTTTCAGTCCTGTGCAGGCATAATCGGAACGGCTGTGGTCCTTGATAACAAGTACTCTGAAGTAATCCAGCAGGGTGTTACTGTTAAAGGCGTTCAAGTTGGTGGCTTAAACCTGGCCGAGGCCGTACCAAAACTGGAAAGCACATTGCCCCCTCCATTGGAAAACAAATTTGTAATTAGTACTGAAGAAAAAAGCTGCTCCATTAATTTATCCGATATCGACGGAAGCTATGATTACCTTTCAACTGTAGGGGAAGCGTTTGCATACGGCAAAAAGGGTAATGTCCTTAACCAGTTAATGTCTATCCTGCGACTTAGGGCCGCACCGGTCGATATACAGGTCAAAATCGCTTTTTTCCGAAGAAAAGTTGGCTGAAAGGATAAAAAGTATTCAAGCAGCATGGGAAACATCCCCTAGGAATGCGGAAATCAAGCTGTTAAATGACAAAGTGGTAATTTTTGCTGAAAAAAAAGGGTATAGCATTGATTATGAGAAAACAATGGAGCATGCACGTCGGGCGCTGGCGGGAGGAAGCTTATACGCGGAGGCTGTAGGCCGCATCATGGAACCGAAGGTTACTGCCGCCGCACTGGAAGGAATTCATACATTACTGTCCGAATACGTTACTTACTTTGACGACAGCGATTGGAACAGAGCGCATAATATTGCCCTGGCCAGCGCGGCGATAAACGGTACCTTGCTGAAACCGGGGGAAATATTCTCGCTCAACCAGCAAATGGGCCCCCGTCTGGCAGAAACAGGGTATTTAAAAGCCCCGGCATTTATTGATAACCGCCTTGCCCAGGATATAGGCGGAGGGGTATGCCAGGTTGCCACCACTTTGTACAATGCAGCGCTTCTTGCAGATTTGACAGTTGTAGAGCGTTATCCGCACCCAAGCCCGGTAGCTTATGTTCCCATAGGTCGCGACGCCACTATAGCCGGTGATTATCTCGACTTGAAATTTTTAAACAATCTGGACACCCCGATTTATGTATCCAGTATGGTTGAATATGGCAAGTTGTCGATTCGCATTTTCGGCGCCGGGAAGAATGACGGTCACTTAGTGAGGATCACCTCCGAAAAGACTGCAATCAGTCCAAATGTTATTACATACCAGGATAATACACTTCCAGAAGGTGAAACCAAAATAAAAAATCCCGGTAAAACAGGATATAAAGTGTGGGTATACCGCGAGTCTGTTGTTGGTGACCGGGTTGAGTCCAGAACTCTGATTTCAAGCGACTATTATGAACCCGAAGATAAGGTTGTTATTATCGGTTCAAAACCGAAAGAGGACAGCAAGGAAAAAGCAAGCAAAGAAAATAAGTAATATATATATTAAAAGGGAGACTTCAGCAGTCTCCCTTTTAATATCTGAATAACGGCACATTATAATATTAACCGGCTTGACTAAAGCGTGCCGAAATCCTGTTTTGCGCCGGGCATGTTTTTCACCTTGGCTTGTGCGGCGGCCAACCGTGCTATGGGTACCCGGAACGGTGAGCAACTGACAAAGTCCAGGCCCACAAGGTGACAGAACTCAATTGAACTGGGCTCTCCGCCATGCTCCCCACATATACCGATCAGTAGATCAGGTTTAGTTGTACGTCCCAGTTCCACTGCCATCTTCATCAGTTTGCCCACACCCATGCGGTCGAGCACAACAAACGGGCTGTCAGTAAAGATTTTCTTTTCCAGATAAGCTGGGATAAATTTTCCCTCCGCATCGTCCCTGGAGAATCCCAAAGTGGTCTGGGTCAGGTCATTAGTGCCAAAGGAGAAGAACTCAGCCTGAGTAGCCACTTCGTCGGCCAGCAGCGCCGCCCTGGGCACCTCAATCATAGTACCGATTGTGTAATGAATTTTCACCCCGGTCTCTTTCATAACTTCTTCACCGACATTAATGACCAGTTCCCGCAAGAAAGCCAGTTCTTTCACATCAATAACAAGAGGTATTTCAATTTCCGGAATAGGATTGTACCCCTCTTTGATCAACTGAGCGGCAGCTTGCAGCACAGCCCTGGCCTGCATTGCGTAAACTTCGGGGAAGGTGATGCCGAGGCGGCAGCCCCGGTGCCCCAGCATCGGGTTAAACTCGGAGAGCGCCCGCACTTTGCGCAATAGTTCTTCTTTCTCAGCAATCTCGTCTTTATCGCCGTTGGTCAGCCGCAGGGTGGTTATTTCCACCATCAGTTCCTCGGCGTTAGGCAGGAACTCGTGCAACGGGGGGTCAAGGAAGCGGATGGTTACCGGAAAACCGTCCATTGCTTTCAAGATTCCGTAAAAGTCACCCTGCTGCATCGGCAGCAGCTTTGCCAGCGCAACCTGACGCTCTTCCAGGCTGGAGGCGATGATCATTTCCTGAACAATCGGCAGGCGGTCCTGCGCCATGAACATGTGCTCGGTACGGCACAAACCAATCCCGGCTGCCCCAAATTCCCGCGATTTTGCCGCGTCTTCCGGTGTATCCGCGTTTGCCCTAACACCAAGCGTGCGTATTTCGTCGGCCCATTCCAAAATTTTCTGGAATTCCGGAGACAGTTCAGGGTCAATCATCGGCACTTCGCCCAGCATAACATTGCCGTTAGAACCGTCGATCGAAACAATATCCCCTTCTTTTACTTTCAAGTCACCAATGGTAAATTCCTTATTGTCATAATCGATCCGCATCGCTTCGCAGCCGCAGACACAAGGTTTGCCCATGCCCCGGGCTACCACCGCGGCGTGGCTGGTCATACCTCCCCTGGAGGTCAGAACCCCTTGCGACGCCACAATTCCGTGTATATCGTCAGGCGTTGTCTCAGTGCGTACTAGAACCAACTTTTTACCCGTCTTCGCCAACTCTTCGGCCAGACTGGCGTCAAAAACTACCGCTCCTGAGGCGGCTCCGGGGGAAGCGGGCAACCCTTTGGTCACAACATTCAACTTGGCGCCCGGATCGATGCGGCGGTGCAGCAACTGGTCAAGTTGACCGGCCTCCACGCGTAAAACCGCGTCTTCCTTAGTAATCAGGCCTTCATCAACCATTTCTACAGCAATTTTGATCGCTGCCGGGGCAGTGCGCTTGCCGTTCCGGGTTTGAAGAATCCATAGTTTGCCGCGTTCAACAGTGAACTCAATATCTTGCATGTTCCGGTAGTGTTTTTCCAGCAGTTCACAGGTATCGGCAAATTGCCGGTAAATATCCGGCATATCTTTCTCCAGCGCGGCAATAGGCTGGGGAGTGCGAATGCCGGCCACCACATCTTCACCCTGAGCGTTGATCAGGTACTCACCGTAGAGTTTCTTCTCCCCGGTGGACGGGTTGCGGGTAAAAGCCACACCGGTACCGCAATCGTCGCCCATATTGCCGAAAACCATCGCTTGGATATTTACCGCGGTGCCGAGATCGTCAGGGATCTTGTTCAGTTTACGGTAAACAACAGCCCGGTCGTTATTCCAGGAGTTAAATACGGCGAAAACAGACATAAATAGCTGCTCCATCGGCTCTTGCGGAAACGAGCGCCCGGTTTCTTTCTGAATCAGCTTTTTATAATCTTCAATAACTTCACGCCAGTCCGCCGCGGTAAGCTCGTGATCAAAACGCACATCCGACTTTTTCTTCTGTGCTTCAAGGATGCTTTCAAACTTGTGATGCTCCACACCCATAACCACGTCGCCGAACATGGTAATAAAGCGGCGGTAGCAATCCATGGCAAAACGTTCGTTATTGGTGGCTCTGGCAAGAACATCCACCGTACGGTCGTTTAAACCCAGGTTCAAGACGGTGTCCATCATACCGGGCATAGAAACGGGAGCGCCGGAACGTACCGACACCAACAAGGGGTTGCTTTCATCACCGAATTTTTTACCTAATTTTTCTTCAAGCAATTTAATCTTCTCTTTTATTTCATCTTCCAAACCGGCTGGAAATTTTTGCCCTTGGGCGGTGAAATCTTTACATGCTTCAGTAGTGACAATCAAACCGGGTGGTACAGGTAACCCGATATTGGTCATCTCGGCCATATTGGCGCCTTTGCCGCCAAGCAGCATTTTCATCTCCGAATTTCCCTCTTCAAAGAGGTAAACATATTTTTTATCTGCCAACAGCTTCCCCTCCTAATAAATAGTAATATTATACAGCATAGTTATATCTATTATATCGTTATTATATCATTTACAGAAAGATAATTTTAATGATTTAATGCTTTTAATCTTTCCATAACACTATTATGCTCATCTAGTATTTCTTTTGGTAATTTATCCTCAAATTTCTCTAAGAAAGGCAGCTGTTCATTTAATTCCGCCATCCAAACATCCCTGTCGACACTTAACAGAGATTCAATTATCCCGGCATTGATATCTAAGCCTTCCAGGTTGAGGGCATCAGTTGTTGGAATATAGCCAATCGGAGTCTCTACAGCTTTCCCTTCACCATCACAACGAGATATTATCCAGTTTAGAACTCTTAAGTTTTCACCAAAACCAGGCCAGAGGAATTTGCCCTTTTCATCTGTACGGAACCAGTTAACATGAAAGATTTTTGGGGGGTTGGGAATCTTCTTGCCCATTTCCAGCCAGTGCCGCCAATAATCACCCATGTTGTACCCGCAGAAGGGCAACATAGCCATGGGGTCACGCCGTACCACCCCAACTTCTCCTGTGGCGGCAGCCGTAGTTTCCGAAGCCATGGTAGCACCGACAAACACCCCGTGCTGCCAGCTGAATGATTGATAAACCAGGGGAGCGACCTTGGCCCGCCGTCCGCCAAAGATCAACGCTGAAATAGGAACTCCTTTCGGGTTTCGCCATTCCGGCGAAATTGAAGGGCACTGACCGGCCGGAGCGGTAAAACGAGAGTTCGGGTGAGCGCCGGGGGTACCGCTACCGGGTGTCCAGGGGTCTCCTTTCCAGTCAATACCGTGCTCAGGCGGTTCCTGATCCAGCCCTTCCCACCAAATTGTACCATTCGGCCCCTCAAGCACATTTGTATAAATAGTATTTTTCGAAGCTGCAATTAGAGCGTTCGGGTTGGTTTTCGAATTGGTTCCGGGTAATACTCCGAAGAAACCTGTTTCAGGGTTTACAGCCCACAGACGTCCGTCTACGCCGATCCGCATCCAAGCGATGTCGTCGCCAACCGTCCAGGTTTTATATCCCTTTAAGGCTAAAGGCGGTATGAGCATCGCCAGGTTGGTTTTTCCGCAGGCGCTCGGGAAGGCGGCTGCAACGTAAGAAATCTTTCCTTGCGGATCTTCTATGCCGAGGATCAGCATATGTTCTGCCAGCCAGCCTTCATGCCGCGCCATATTGCTGGCAATACGCAGGGAAAAACATTTCTTGCCTAACAGGACATTCCCGCCGTATCCGGAACCCACACTCCAAATGGTGTTGTCCTCAGGGAAGTGCATGATATAACGTCTTTCAGGATTCAGATCAGCCTTAGAGTGGAGACCTTTGACAAAGTCGTCGGAGTCGCCGAGTTCCTCCATCGCAACTTTACCCATAGTGGTCATAATTCTCATATTCAAGACTACATAGATGCTGTCGGTTAATTCGATGCCGACCTTGCTGAAAGGCGAGCCTTTTGGACCCATGATATAGGGAATAACATACATCGTTCTTCCCCGCATCGAACCGTCAAAAATCTTCCCTGCTTTTTCGTAGGCTTCTTCCGGCGCCATCCAGTTATTTGTGGGCCCGGCGTCTTCTTTTTTCCGTGAACAAATAAAAGTGAGATGTTCTACTCTGGCAACGTCATTTTTCGCTGTTCTGTGAAATAAACAGCCGGGGTACAATTCTTGATTTAAATACTTCATTTCCCCGGTGCTGACAGCCTCCTCGGTCAATCTTTTTCTTTCTTCGTCAGAACCGTCAAGCCAGACAACTTTGTCCGGTTTAGTAAGCTTGACCATTTCTTCAACCCATTGTATTACCGCTTTATTAGTATACATGTTAATCCCCTTTCCGCTTAACAATCACGACCTTTTCGAGGTTTAACCGGCTGTTTTTCTTTCTCATTTAGCTTATAAATATTCAATATTTATTATGAAATATAAAATTCCCATGATATATAAGAAATAAACAAGTAATGCAATAAATTATCATCATGATATATTATATGTAAATCATTGGATATATCGGTAATTTATCCATATTAATTATTTTACCTAAAAGAGATATTCCATCATATGACTTCGTTAAAAATGTTCTTAAACGGTTCAAATTATCATAAATTATATGTAAGGTGGTGTCAATTATGGAAAATATATTAATTTTTCTATTCACCTGTTTTTTTAAAGCAATATTATATATTGTAAAAACAGGCTTCTACTTAATTACAAATACAAACATCCTTCTTTCGTTAATCTTAGTTTTTATTGGTTATTTACAGGATTATCAACGCTTTAAGTTACTTTTCACCTGAAAAAGTTAAGTTAATAAATTTTTTAGTCCGGGGGTAAGAATTAAGAATGGAATTATTCAGCGACCTCACATTTATGGTGTCATTACTACAAATTATTTTAATAGATTTGGTTTTAAGCGGGGATAATGCTGTCATTATCGGTATGGCCACCAGGAACCTGGATGTTCGTAACAGAAAAAGGGCAATATTATTAGGAGCGCTGGCCGCAATTTTACTGCGGGTATTTTTCACCTGTATAGCAGCCGTCAGCCTGGTACAAGTCCCCCTGCTTCAACTTTTCGGCGGCTTAGCATTAATCTGGATCGCCGTTCGACTCCTGGTGGAAAACGATGTCGGTTGTACGGTGGTATCACCCCAAAGGAGCTTGCTCAGGGCCGTCAAGACAATCGTTCTAGCTGATCTGATCATGTCCTTGGATAATATCCTGGGGGTAGCCGGCGCTTCACACGGAAACCTGCTCTTATTGCTTCTCGGCCTGCTGTTCAGCATGCCGCTGTTGATGACCGGCAGCCAGGTCCTGGCATCCTTAATGTCCAGGTTTAGCTGGATTACTTATTCCGGCGGTATTGTCATAGCCTGGGTCGCCGGTGAAATGATCTACGGGGAGAAGTACCTGACAAATTTCTTTTCACCGGCTTATTTCTCAATGTTTATCCCTGCTTTTTCAGTCCTGGCCGTTTTGGTCATGGCCAAGGCAATGAAATCACGTTAAAAACAGTATCACCTGCTTTTATACATCACATCTTTCCCCTTGAAAATATATTTCTAAAACCTTGCTGGCCGTTTCCTCAACCGCTTTGTTCGTCACATCAATAACCGGACAACCGGTTTTTTTCATAATATCCTCAGCGTATTCCAGTTCTCTGTGAATGCGTTCCATGCTGACATAGTCGGCGGTGGAAGTAAGCCCAAGCGTCCTTAAACGCTCCCGCCTGATCTCGTTTAATTGTTGAGGCTGGATACTCAACCCGATCAATTTATGGGGAGGCAGCCGGAAAATTTCTTCCGGTGGCGAAACTTCAGGAACCAGAGGCACGTTTGCGGCCATGATCCGCTTGTGCGCTAGGTACATGCAAAGAGGTGTCTTAGAGGTGCGGGAAACACCAATCACTACCAGATCGGCTCTGGTAATACCACGCGCGTCTTTCCCGTCATCACATTTTACGGCAAATTCAATTGCCTCTACCTTACGGTAATATTTTTCATCTGTTTTACGTACCAATCCCGGTTCAAGCTTCGGGGGACGACGAATAACAGCAGATATGGCGTTTATCATGGGGGTCATGATATCTAATGTCGGGATACCCCGTTTTGCCGCTTCCCTGACGAGAACATCACGCAGTTCCGGAAGGACCAGAGTATAAGCGATCAAACTGTTGAAGGCACCGGCCTCCTCAACTATCTCCGGTATCTCGTTGGGATCGTTTACATATGGTACCAGGCGAATTTCCACTGCGTCCTGGTTGAATTGACTGGCTGCGGCCCGTACCACCAGTTCGGCAGTATCACCTACAGAGTCCGATATAGTATATATAACCAATTTCAGATCATTCTCGGCGGAAATAATAACCTCCTCCTTAACTTCCTTCTCCCAGTTCCACAAAAAGCCGGGTAATATTAGTTTTGCTCAAGCGTCCGACCACTTCAAGCCCATCGTTGCCGTCCGGTTGAGCAACCTTACGCACGACCGGCAGGGCGTCAACTTCATGAGTGATTAACTTCCAAGCCGCTGACCATACTGTCTCCTCGGGGTGGGTGAACAGCACATTGGGCATACGGGTCATTACCACTCCGACCGGCAGTTTTTGAATATCCTGACCGCCTAGCGTTGTTTTGAGCAGGTCCTTACGGGAAATAACCCCCTCCAACAGGCCCCCCTCTTTAACCACAAAGAGAGTACCGACATCTTCAATGAACATGGTGACTACCGCGTCATATACTGAACATTTTTCCGACACCACGATAGGAACCGACTTAATTTCAGCAACAAGTATGCTATGTACCTTTTTAGCTAAAATTTGGTGCGGAAACTTGCCGCTATGAAAATACCCGACTCTAGGGCGGGCCTCAAGCAGTCCCGACATGGTCAAGATGGCCAGATCAGGCCTTAAGGTCGCCCTGGTTAGGGAAAGCTTTTCAGCAATCTGCTCGCCGGTAATCGGCCCCACACTTTTGACGATTTCCAGAATCGCAGCCTGCCGCCTGGTTAATTCCAAAACAATCGCCCCTTGAGAGCACATATTATTGTTATTTAACTAGCTGACTTTTATAATATATACTACTATGGGAGTTAGTTCAACTCCTCTTTATCAGAAAATTTTTTATTTAATATATTTAACTTAATATTTTTATATAGTTTATAAATTCATTCACGGGTTTTGTTCTTATTTGAAGAAGTCAATTATATTATTTCGACTCAATAACTATCTTGCTCAAGTCAGCCACCTGCTTCACTTGTGACGCAAGGCTTTGAAGCAGGGCCAGACGATTTTCTCGCACCCGCTCATCATCGACCATCACCATCACAGCGTTAAAAAACCGGTCCACCGGTTCTTGAAGGGTGGCAATAGCCGCCAACAAAGAACGGTAGTCGCGGGAAGCAAGATAATCTTCCGCCTTTTCCCGCACTCCACGCAGGCAGCTGTAAAGCTCGAACTCGGAAGGGTCTATTAACAGGGACTGGACCACTTGATCGGTCTTGGCGTTTTTAGAGAGGTTATTTGCACGGACAAAGGCCGTCAGCAAGTTATTGAAAGCCGGATCAGGGCGTAGTTCTGTCAACGCTTCCACCCTTGACAATACATCGCAGAAATTATCATAACCGGAGGCAATAACCGCCTCTACCGTATCGTATCTGAAACCCCGGTCCTCAAGGATGCCTTTTAGCCGCTGCCTGAAAAATTCAGCAACCTCTTCTGTTACTTTCTCCAGGCTCAGCTTAAGCTGTACTTTACCTTCATAGCACTGATAAGCGTTAGCAATAAGTCTTTCCAGCGAAAGGTCAATTCTCCCTTCCAGAAGAATATGAATGATACCGAGGGCCTGACGGCGCAAAGCATATGGATCCTGTGACCCGCTAGGCTGGATGCCGATAGCGAAGCAACCCACAATATTATCTATCTTGTCCGCTATGCTCAATATCTTACCGGGCATGGTACGCGGCAAATCGTCTCCAGCAAAGCGAGGCAGGTAGTGTTCAAAAACGGCAGTGGCCACACGCTGATCTTCCCCGGAGCGTTCAGCGTATTCCCTGCCCATAATTCCCTGAAGTTCAGGAAACTCGTAAACCATGTTCGTCACCAAATCAGCCTTAGCCAGGTAGGCTGCCCGCAAGGCGCATTTTTTGTCCTGCCGATCCGCGTCCAGCGCTCCGGCCAGGTATTCAGCCATGGCGCTTACCCGGACAACCTTGTCATAGATACTGCCCAGGCTTTCCTGGAATACAATTTTCTTCAAAGCCGGTACTTTTTCGACCAGCGGCGTTTTCAAGTCCTCCCTGAAGAAAAAGTCCGCGTCAGCCAGGCGCGCGCGTAAAACCTTTTCATTACCTGCCCTGACAACGTCCAGATGGCCCGCCCCTCCATTCCTGACGGCAATAAACTTTGGCAGCAGGCCGCCGCCGGGCAAGGCAACCGGAAAATAGCGCTGGTGCTCCCGCATCAAGGTAACAAGCACCTCTTTGGGTAGCGTTAAATATTCCGGATTGAATTCCCCAATCAAGGCGGTTGGGTACTCTACCAGATTATTTACCTCATTCAGCAACTCCTCGTCTTCTTCTATACTTCCTCCAACTGACGCAGCCAGTTCCCGCACCTGGCGCCGGATATTCTCCTTCCGCTCCAGTTGATCAACCAAAACGTGAGCGTCGCGCATTTTTTCAAAGTATTGAGCCGCGTTTGCCAGTTCAATAGGCTCCTTGGATAAAAAACGGTGCCCGGCAGTAGTCCTCCCCGTTTGATGACCCGCAAACTCAAATTTTACAACCTCGCTGCCAAGCAGTGAAACAATCCACCGGATCGGCCTGGCGAAACGGATTTCCAGTTCACCCCAGCGCATCGGTTTGGGGAAATGGAGTCCGGCGATTAACGCAGGCGCCACCTCGGTAAGCACCTCAAAAGCCTGCCGCCCGGCCTCCCGCTTTACCGCAAACACATATTCAATATTTCCGACAGGTTTATTGACAAGATCGGAAACAGATACTCCCTGGCTTTTCGCGAAACCAACCGCTGCTTTGGTAGGAGAACCGTCCTGGTTAAAGGCTGCTTTTACGGCAGGTCCCTTTATTTCCTTTTCAAGCGGTTCCTGGAATTCCGCCAGCCCTTCCACGAACAGGGCCAGGCGCCGCGGCGTACCGTAAGTCTCCAATTTTTTAAAACCCAAGCGCTGTTCTTTTAGAGCATCCGCAGCCAATTCTTTTAGCTCGGCCAGGGCAGGATCCAAAAACCGCGCGGGCATTTCCTCAACCCCGATTTCTAATAAAAAATCCCTGGTATTACCAGCCATGATATCACGCACCCTCCTTTTTCAACAGCGGGTAGCCCATCGCTTCCCGCTGTTCCACGTAAGCCTGGGCACAAGCGCGGGCGAGGTTCCGCACTCGGGCGATAAATCCGGTGCGTTCAGTCACGCTGATGGCGCCGCGGGCATCCAACAAGTTAAATGTATGTGAACATTTCAGCACCTGATCATAAGCGGGAAGCACAAAACCTTTTTCAACCACCCTTAAAGCTTCTTGCTCGTACATATCAAACAGCTTAAACAGCATAGACGTGTCGGCAAGCTCAAAGTTGTAGTGCGAATGTTCAACTTCCCCCCGGTGATGAACATCCCGGTAAGTAATACCGTCAACCCAGGTGATATCGAAAACGCTGTCCACACCCTGGATAAACGTAGCCAGCCGCTCCAAACCGTAAGTAATTTCTGTGCAGACCGGGCGGCAATCGATGCCGCCGCATTGCTGAAAGTAGGTAAACTGGGTGATCTCCATTCCATCCAGCCACACTTCCCAGCCTAGTCCCCACGCGCCCAGGGTCGGCGACTCCCAGTTATCTTCCACAAAGCGTATGTCATGCTCGTCCGGGTCGATACCGATAGCCTTAAGACTGGTGAGATAAACTTCTTGCACATCGTCCGGAGACGGTTTTAAAATAACCTGATATTGGTAATAGTGTTGCAGGCGGTTCGGGTTTTCACCATAACGTCCGTCAGTCGGCCTGCGGGAAGGCTCCACATAGGCAACCCGCCACGGTTCCGGCCCCAGCGCCCTTAAAAAAGTTGCCGGGTTCATGGTGCCCGCTCCCTTTTCCACGTCATAGGGTTGTAAAATGATGCAGTTCTGATTGGACCAGAACCGGTCCAGGGTGATGATTAATTCCTGGAAGTTCATATCCTGCCTCCTCAGATTCAATATTTAACAAAAGTAAAACCCCCGGCCTCCGGTATCCCACCAGAGACGGGAGTCAGTTTACGCGCTTCCAGTCAAACCGGCCGCCATGACTCTTTTATTTACACCTATTTTTGTTACAATTTATCAAACTTTCGGGTTAAAGTCAATGCCCGGCTCTAAATATCTAAATATCGTTTTCCCCGGCGCCGCTTTTTACATTATCACCATCGGAGCCGCCGGCACGCTCTATTTCCAACGAATACTTATTTGCCATCCCAGCGACTGAGGCCAGTACCCCCAGAACGGCAATTTCACTGCTGGCCAGGGCGCCCAATAATCCCAAAGCACCCAATGAAGCGGGAATTTCAGTTACCGTTCGCTCTCCCTGCTTAATTTTGATCCGGTATCCTTGCCCTTTATTAAACAGCCCTTTGATTTGTCCCAGAATATCATTTCCCTTCACATGAAAGCTCTCACCCGTATCGCGTTTTTTCTCTTCAAGGTCGATCAACGCCTGAACGACATCGCCGCCCGCCGCGTCCAGGGCCGCTTTAGCTTCCTTATAACTCACACCCAGTCTGGTTCTTATAACATCAATTTTTTCAAGCTCACTCACTTAAGATCCTCCTTTTTTTACACGAGTATAAAGTTTGCTCAGTATGCGTGGTGCCTACCTTAAGGGCGATTTTAAGCCCTTATTCAGGGAGCGAGCGAGCCCTCGGAATAGCGAGGGAACTGTTTGAGTGAGCGAAGCGAGCGAGTTTGACCGAGCCCGAGGGCGAAGGAGCTCATACAATATTAAGGGCGAACATGAGCCCGTAGGTAAGCACCACGCATACATCACCAAAGCAAACTTTATACCTTTTTTCTTTATTTACTCCAGCAGCGATAAGTTTTATACATAAACCGGACCGGTTCCGGTCCGACCCGGTTGAAACCGGTCAAAAAACGCGCTGGATTTTAAATCCCGCTCCAGGTGGTACCGTATATATTCATATAGCAAGCTCCTGATCCGGTCCCTGGCTGAGCGATCTATCTTAAGCCTGTTCAATTTGGCCGGGTGCCAGCTCAAGAGCAGCTTAAGAATCTCCAACATACCTCTGTCAAAAGACAACGCGGCCGGGTCGGCGGATCCGCAAGTTTCACAAAGCACCCCGCCCATGGCCGGGCTGAAAGAAAGAAGTCCCTCCGCAGGTCCCTGACAGTAAGCACACTGTTCCAACAAGGGGCGGTACCCCAATAAGGATACAGCTCGAATTTCAAAGGCACGCGTCAGTAACTCGGCGTCTCCCGCGGCCAACAAGTTCATTGAAGTAAGAAGAAGTTCAAAAAGAAGTATATTGGGCATCCCTTCCGGGGTAACGGCATCCACCAATTCAGCCAGGTAGCTGGCACATACGAACTTTTCCAAGTCATTCCTGAGGAAAGAAAACATTTCGATTACTTCACCCTGGCTAATCGAATCAAGCTCGCGGCCCCGG
>Ga0067045_1003044_pt1 | contig 32007 bp, 21 predicted proteins | sample TerdegcTABiofilm_FD_59184 | JGI IMG/M metagenome (GOLD analysis project Ga0067045, IMG submission 59184) | Combined Assembly of (Gp0054472, Gp0054536) Wastewater bioreactor microbial communities from Singapore -Terephthalate degrading...
GCGTCGCCTGACATTGAGCCTGATCAAGCAACATCCCGGCAAGCAAAGCAACATCATGAAACGCCGCATGGCAGGCTGGAGCGTTGGCTTCTTGATGCAACTCCTTACCGGCAAAGGCACTTAGTGTGCGCTGGCCCTGCGTGCGCCCCTGGTCGCGCCCGCAGGACGGCGAAGTTTGCATCTTTCCCCGTTACAACTGGTGGAACCGCATCGAGAAGATCGCGGCCTACGACCGCCAGACCCGCACCCTCACGCTCGCCAAGAAGATGCAGTACGCGGCCCGGCCCGAGGACCGTTTCTGCGTCATGGGCATGCGGGAAGAGCTGGACGCTCCCGGCGAATGGTTCCAGGACGTGGAGAACCAGAAGCTCTACCTGATCCCGCCCGCAGGCGCAGACCTGGCCAAGGACGTGGTGACCGTCCCGACGGTCAACGATATCCTGAGCTTCACCAAGACCCGGCACGTCCGGGTCCGCGGGCTCGAACTGACCTGCGCCGAGCAGTGTGCGCTTCGTTTCTCCGACTGCGACGACGCGGTGGTCGAGAAGTGCTCGATCCACGACCTGGGCTATTTTGAAGGCGCCGCGGTTTCCCTGGTCCGCGGCACGCACGGCACGGTCCGCGGCTGCGACATCTGGAACATCGGCGGGCACGGCGTCTCGGTCCACGGCGGCGACCAGGTCAAAATGGAGCGCTGCGAGCATGCGGTCGACAACTGCTACATCCACCACGTCGGGCAGTTCAACCGCCACGGCATCGGGGTGATGCTCAGCGGCGTCGGGATCCGCGTCTCGCACAACCTGATCCACGACATGCCGCGCTGCGGCATCTTTCACGGCGGGGCGCTCAACACCCTGGAGTACAACCGCATCCGCCACTGCAACCTCGAAATGGAGGACACGGGCTGCACCTACACCGGCGGATGGACCGGCGGATGGCAGACCATCCGGTACAACCACTGCTCCGACAGCATCGGGTTCAACAACCACGGCCAGTTTTTTGTCTTCGCCTGGGGCATCTACCTCGATGAGAGCGGGTGCGGCAACGACGTCTACGGCAACCTCGTGGAGCGATGCCAGGTCGGCGCCATGCACCTCCACAACGCGCGGGAGAACCATATCGACAACAACATCTTCGTCAGCAACGCCGGTCCCCAGGGCAAGACCCACCAGCTCTCGCTGCAAACCTGGAACAACTCCCCCAAGCGGCGTGTTTCTTCAGGACCGGCAGCCGAAGATGCTCAAGAGCTACGAGCGGCTGATGACCAATCCCGCGTGGGCAACGATGCGCGGCATGCACGTGTCGCCGGCGGACCCCTTCCTGCCCGACGGCACGATCATGCGGGGCAACAAGATCACCAAGAACATCTTCTACTACCCCAACCAGCCGGACTCCCGCTACATCCGCGAGAACGGCGTGAACCTCCAGTCCAACACGATCGACGCCAACACGGTCTGGAACGGCGGCACCGTGCCCGTGAAAACGGGCAAGCAGGCATTCAAGAAAGCCCTTGCCGACCTGACCGAGAAGATCCCGAACGCCGATTTTTCGCGACGTCTCACGCCGAAGGAAGTCTCCAAGGCCCCCGATCGCACCGTGGCCGCCGACTGGCGGTGGTATCAGAAGATCCTCCCCGATCTCCGGGCGGAGATCGTCACGAAAGAAGGCAAGAATACCTTGCGGTTGCCTGGGGCGTTTAACAAGGAAAAGAAGTATATCCAGTACACGTGCGTCCGATCGACGCCCTTCGCGCTGGCGCCCGGCAAGCACTACCGTCTCGCCTTCCAATTGCGGCACGGCGATGCGACCGGCGAGCTATCCGTCCGCTTTGTTTCCGAGGGCCGGGGCCTGTGGAAGGCGTTCGGGCAGCGGGGCTTTCTGAAGCGCTCGGATATGTCGGACGTCGTCACCGCGGCCGAGGGGATCACGTGCGAGACCGGCTTCTACCTTCCGAAACCGGGCGATGCCGACTACGACGCCCGCGTGACCGACTTGTCGCTCCACTTCCAGTTCAACTCGAGCCAGGGCTGGGCCGAGATCAGCGGCCTGCGCCTGGACGAGGTGGAGCCGGCGACCGAATGGGAAGCGTGGCAGTTGGCCGGGGCGGACGTGCATTCGGTGGTCGCGGACCCGCTGTTCGTCGATCCCGAACACGGCGATTTTTCGCTCAAGCCGGAATCCCCGGCCCTGAAGCTCGGCTTCAAGCCGATTCCGCTGGGCGAAATCGGCCCGTATCAGGACGACGCCCGCGCGACATGGCCGATCCGGGAAGCCGAGGGCGTTCGGGAGCACCCGGAGTGGCTCCAGTCCGTCCCCATGGACTGAGCGTCAGGCGCGGTCACGGCCTTCCGGGGCCGCCCCGGAAGCCCAAGGAGGCGAGGAACGCCTCCGTGCGGCGCAATGCGTCCTCGTAATGCCCGCGGTCGCGATACAGGTAGCCGTGCTGGCCCCCTTCGTCGACGACAAGCTCGCAGCGGTTCCCGGCCTTGACCATCGCGTCGCGGAAGGTCTTCGCCCCGGAGAAGGGCGTTACGGTGTCGCCGGAGCCGTGGAACAGGATCGTCGGCGGCGCGCCCGGGCGCACCCGATGCAACGGCGAAATCTCCTGCCAGCGCGGGCCGATCTTCTTGCTGCCGTAGCCGGCGACCGACGTGTCGATGACCGGGAAGAAGAGCACGACGGCATTGGGAATGCACGAGACGGAGGTGTCCTCACCGGCCTCGTCCACGCCGTCGAACAGCGCGGTGCCGGCCGCGAGCTGGCCGACGTAATCGAGCGACTTCTTCGGTGTCGCCTGCGCCTCGGCGTATCGTGCGTAAGTGAGAACCAGGGCGAGAACAAGCGCAGTCGGTCGGAGGTTCATGTCAAGCTCCTCGGGTGCCGTCAGAATGGAATCATGCCTAGGCTCGTCGAGAGAACGCTCAGCGTTCGGTGCGTTTCACTCCCAGGGCGCGGTCGATGAACTCGTAGGCGGCCCGGCGAGCCTCGATGGGGAATCCGTGGCCGCCCGGCGGGTAGGACGTGGCGACGCGGTCGCCGGCACCGTGCAGGCAATAGACGGCCTCGGCAGCGGCCACGCACCGCTTCACGCTGGCCACGCGGAAATTGTCGTCTTCCAGCGGGGCGTGAATATAGAGATGCCGCGGAGCGATTGCGCCGAGCACTTCGGGGAAGTCGAAGGGCATTTTCTTGGGGTCCTTCTCGAAGACGGTCTGGATCCGCATCATGTAGCGCGGCTGGCACCAGCCCGAGAGGTTCCCGCCCATGTAGTCGGAGAAGGAGTCGAACCCCGAACTGGTGACGATTACCTTCAGCCGGAGATCGAACGCCCCGACGAAGAGCGAGTTGTGTCCGCCGAGCGAGACGCCCACGACGCCCATCCGCTCCGGATCGACTTCCGGCAGCGACGCCAGCAGGTCCACAGCCCGCATGTGGCTCCAAATGCCCATCATCGTGCCGCTTTGGAAGTCAACCTTCCCGGGCTCGACCTGGTTCTCGCCCAAGAGCGTGTAGTCGGGGGCGATGGTTACGTAGCCCCGCTCGGCGAGTTCCAGGGTATAGCGTGGGTAGTCGGGGCCCAGGCCGGCGGTCCGGCCGCGGGGCCCGCCCGTGCCGTGCAGGCAGAGCATGGCGGGCGCCCGGCCGCTCAGGTTCTTCGGGACCAGCAGATACGCGGGAACGCGGTAGTCCTTCGTGGCGGCATAGGTGATCTTCTTGCGCACCAGCTTGGGAAGCGTCTCGCTCTGGATCTCCTTCACGTCGAGTGGCACACGCCGCTCGGCCCCCGGCAAGGGCCCCATGACCAATTCCATGTTGGCCAGGATGTGCTCGCGTCGTCGCTGCCAGTCGTTGGGGCTCTCGATCGGGTGGGCTTTGCCCGAGGGATCGAGCCACACGAGCAGGTTCATCTTGTCTTGGTAGAAGGGCGGCGGAGCCGGCGTGTCGGCGGCCCACAAGGGCCCCGCGACGCTCGCTGCCGCCAGCACACCGCAGATCATCCACACACGTAGTCTGTCGCTCATCGTCGGGCCTCCCAAGCCTCGATCCGGCGTGCCGGTTCACAGGGTCTGCACCTTGTATCATGGCGACCAGGGCACACCACGGCGGTCGCCCGGCATGACTGAGTTTTGTCGCCACACGGGGCCATGTCAATCCGGCCCTGCGCTGGACGGCACCTCACATCCTGCAACTTCTTGACTTTGGAGGAGTACGGAATGTCTAATGGGCACCATGGCCTGGGGGGGGTGAAGAAAGGTCCGCCTCTGAGACTCCTGCTTATGGTGCCGGTTCTGTTCCAGACATCGCGGTCTTTTCGTCCGTCTGTCGCCCCGAAGGGGCGAAGGTGGTTGTTGCACGAAGGAAACGACTCACGATGAATCACCACCTCCTGTTTCATGCTGCGAGGGCAGTCGGCGGCTTCCTCATGGCGATCTTGCCCCTCATGGCGGCCGCTCCGGCGGCCTTTGCCGCAGAGTTCACGCCACGCGACTACGGCGCAAAGGCCGATGGCGTCTCCGACGATACCGCGGCCCTGCAAGCCTGTTTCGCCGCGGCCGCGGCCGCGGGCGGCGGCGTGGTGACGATTCCGTCGGGCGACTACTTCTTGAAAGGCGAGACCCCTGTGCCGCTGTGTTCGCAACTCACCGTAAACGCGCGGGACGCACGCTTCCACCTTCCGGAGACGCTCGGCGACAAGGCGCGCGTGGTCCTGTTCGCCGGCACCGACGTCAGCAATCTCCGCTGGTCCGGCGGCCGGTTCCTCGGACGTGTGTTCGACCCGGCCAGGTCCGAGAATTCCTGGGAGCCGAACGTCAACACGCGTGGCATCGTCATCACGACAACGCCGGGCGGACACACCGAGGGTCTGACGTTCCGCGAGATCTCCTCCGACGGCATGGCGGGGGCGGTCATCACGGTGCTCGGTGCGGAAAAGAAGGGCAGCGACCGCGAAGTCGTGACGTTTGCTCGCAACGTCACCGTCGAGAACTGCACGCTCCAGCGGAGCGGGAAGTTCATGTGGGACTACGGCTACCTGTGGCAGATCACGGTCTGGCCCGAGGACTACACCGCGGCCCAACGCGCGATGGCGGCCAAGTACTTCCGCAACGATCTGGTGCGCGGGCCGGTGCGGATTGCGGCGGGGGACGACCGCGTGCAATTCGACAACGTCAAGCGGCTCCCTCTCACCGGGAGCGGCGCAAACGGCCGCCATGCGGTCTGCTTTTTCGGCGACACGCTGCCGGGCAATCTCGTGCGGGGCCGGCAGTACTTCGTTGTCGAAAGCACGCCGGAGTTCATCCGTGTCGCCGAGCGCCCCGGCGGGCCGGCCATACGTTTCGCCGACGGTGCGGGGCCGAATACGAGGCTGATTGCCGACCTTGCCCAGGCGCACCCGGCGCTCTACGCGCCGACGGGCAGCGGGCCGGGCAAGGGGGCTTTCGACCTGGTGGGCTGCGAGCATGTCCTCGTGCGCGGCTGCCGCCTCAGTGCCCTGGGCGATACCATGCACATTCAGAAGAGCCGCGACATTCTGTTCACCGACAATGCGATCACGGGCTCGCGGATGGGCGCGTTCTTCCTCGCCGAGTTCTGCCGCGACGCGAGGGTCGTTCATAACCACGTCGACGGCACGAACGGCTCGCGCGTGATGAGCATCGAGAAGTCGGCGGAGAATGTGACCGTCACCGGCAACACGTTCATCAACGGCGGACGCGGGTCCTGGATCAACCAGCCGCGCAAGCTCCTGCTGGAAGACAACGTCTTCCGCAACAATACGACCAAGTGCCAGCGCGATCCGCAGCGCGGCCGCCGCAGTCTCGTCACCGGCGATTATGAACGGTACGCCGAAATGTACTTCACCACCTACGAAGCCAACGGCCGCTACGGCGACGTCGTCATCCGGGGCAACACGTTCACGACGGGACCCGAGGCCACCCACGCGATCACCTTCGCGCCCGGCGGCGACACACTGCTGGTGGAGGGCAACACGTTCCAGGGGCCCGTGCGCACCATTCCGCCGGCGGAGGGATGCACGAACGTCGTGGTTCAAGACAACGCCGGTCTGGATAGCAGCCGATCTTCCGTCCCGGAGCCGCCGAACCGATGAAACGCCGCACCTTTGTCTCCACGACGGCCAAGGCGCTCACCGCCGCCGCGGCTTTTCCCCTGCAACCCTTCTCGACGCTTCTCGCCGAGACTCGACACGCCGCGGGGCGACGCCCGCCCCGCATCCTGCTGCGCTCCTCGTGGCAGGTCGTCAACATCGGCGACATTGCGCACACGCCGGGCGTCCTGACGCTTATCGAACGGCATATTCCCGAGGCCGAGGTCATCCTCTGGGCCTCGGGCGACCTGTCGGCCGAGGTCGCGGCCATGGAGCACAAGCGATTTCCTAAGCTCAAAATCGTCAAGGGCGCCCTCGGCGCGGATGGCCGCGCGACGAACAAGGACCTGGCGGACGCCGCGGCGTGGGCCGATTTCCTGCTCCACGGCTCCGGTCCCTCGCTGGTCGCCGCCAAGGACGTGGCCGCGTTCGTCCGGAACACGGGCAAGCCCTTCGGGGTCTACGGAATTACCCACGGGCCGTTCCGATCGGGCAAGGATAAGGAGATTCTAAGCCAGGCGAGGTTCGTCTTCTTCCGCGACTCCGTCTCCCTGGCATGCGCGAAGGCGGCAGGCGTGTCGTGTCCCATAATGGAGTTCGCGCCGGACGGGGCCTTCGCCTGCGACCTGCGCAACGACGCCGCGGCCATCGCGTTCCTCAAGGCGAACGGCCTGGAAGAGGGGAAGTTCCTCTGCTGCCTTTCGCGGCTGCGCTACACGCCCTACTGGACGATTCCGGGCACGAAGCGGTCCTTCGACGCCAATCGCCACCAGCGAAACGAGGCAATGAAGGAGCACGACCACCGCGCGCTGCGGGAGGCGATCGTGGCGGTCGTCCGTCAGACGCCGCTCAAGGTGCTCCTCTGCCCCGAGGACATGACCCAGATGGCCGTGGGCCGTGAGATGTTCCGTGACAAGCTCCCTGCCGACGTGCGGCCGCGCGTCGTGTGGCGCGAGAAGTTCTGGTTGACCGACGAGGCGCTGAGCACCTACGTCCGCAGCGCCGGCCTGTTCGGCAGTGAGATGCACTCGCCCATCATGGCCGTGGGCAACGGCGTCCCGGCCATCGTCTGCCGCTTCGAGGAGCAGACGAGCAAGGGCATCATGTGGCGGGACATCGGGCTCGGCGATTGGCTGTTCGACCTGGACCGGGAGGAAGACCACGCGGGCATCGTCCCTGCCGTGCTGGCGCTCGCGAGGGATCCCGCCGCCGCGAAAGCGAAGGTAGCCAAGGCCCGCGCCTTCGTGGAACGGCGCCAGCGCGAGACGATGTTCGTGCTGAAGCAGAATCTGACCAGATGAGAAATCGCCTCCGATAGCTGGGAGAAGAACGAGCATGCAGACGCGAACGCAGTGGGCCGCAATCGGCCTCGTGGTCATCCTCCTTGTGGCCGCCGGGGCGAGGCTCTATGCCGCGCCCGCCCGGGCGCGGGCCGAGTCTTTGAGGCTCGAGGCGGAGGAGGCCTCGCGCGATGCCGATCGGGTCGAGATCGTCCAGCAGGACACGTTTCCGAGCAAGCGCGGCGCGTCGCTCAGGGCGGGGATGGTCACAAACGTCGGCTCGCCGGAAACGCAGCCGGACCTTGTTTTCAAGGTCCAAACGCCCCGGGCCGGGCGCTACTGGATCCGCAGCCATGCTGCGGCCGATGCCAAGGGCGCGGAGGCGATGCGCCGGGCCGCCAGCAAGACGGCGTCGCTGCGCCTGAGGATCTCGGTGGGCGAGAGCCGTCCGATGAGCCGCGTGGTCTTCGTGCCGTGGAGCGCGCCGGGGAGTTGCACCCAGGCCCTCGGCAAGTTTGAGTTCACCGGCCAGCCGCAGCAGATCCGAGTTTGGCTGCCGGAGGGCATACGGTTGGACGGCTTGCAGGTCGTGCCGTACACGCCCCCCAAAGTCCCGCCCGCCGCGGCCGCGTACCGGCCGGCGGTCGTGCCTCCTGCGTCGCATCCGCGTCTCTGGGTGAACCGGCAATCGCTGCCGCAGGTCCGGGCCAATCTCGATAAGGGCGAAAACGCCCCGCTTTGGGCGCAAGTCAAGCGACGGGCGGCCAAGCCGTTCGCGTTCAAGGTCCGACCGGGCACGGAGGTCGGATACAACGCCGCGCTGGAGACCACCGCGGTGACCAAGGCATTCGTTCACCTGATGACCGGCGACAAGGACCGCGGCTGCGAGGCGGTGACGCTCGTCCGCGACTACCTCGCGGCGGTGCAGTTCGACAACCTGCTGGACATCACGCGCGAGATCGGGCGGGCGATCTACTCCGGCGCGCTGGTCTACGATTGGTGTTACGACCTGATGTCGCCCGAGGAACGGGAGAACATCCGCCAGAGCCTCATGCGTCTGGCCGACGACATGGAAATCGGCTGGCCGCCGTTCCTCCAGACCATCCTCAACGGCCACGGCAACGAGGCACAGCTCAACCGCGACCTGCTCTCGATGGCCATCGCGATCTACGACGAAGACCCGGTGCCCTACCGCTACTGCGCGTACCGCATCCTTGAGGAACTGGTGCCGATGCGCAAGTTCGAGTACCAGTCGCCGCGTCACAACCAGGGCGTGAGCTACGGCCCGTACCGCTTCGGCTGGGACATGCACGCCGCCCTGCTCCTGCGCCGGATGAGCGGAGAACCGGTTTTCGATCCGAACCTCGGCGACGTGTACAAGTTCTGGCTTTACATGCGTCTGCCGACGGGCCAGATGCTCCGCGACGGCGACGGGTTCTCCGACGGCCGCCAGGTGAACTTCGGTCTTACGCCACTGCTGGTTTATGCGTACACCGGCGACCGGATCGTCAAGGGCGATTTCCTGCGTCAGAACGGTCTGGCCAGCGACCCGATTTCAATCCTGCTCCTGAACGACCCGGACCTGGCCCCCGAGCCGAGCCTGGCCTCGCTGCCCTTGACGCTCGACTTCGGCCCGGTGCTCGGCTCCATGGTCGCCCGCACCGGTTGGAGTCTCGGTCCGAACCCGGCCGACGTCGTGGTCGAAATGAAGGGCGGGGGGTACCACTTCGGCAACCACCAGCACTGCGACGCGGGCAGCTTCCAGGTCTACTACCGCGGCCTCCAGGCGGTGGACCTCGGGCAGTACCATTTCTACGGCACGCACTACGACATGGGCTTTTGCAAGCGTTCGGTCTCGCACAGCATGATGTTGGCGGTGGACCCGGACGAGAGATTCCCGGGCACGGCCACCAACGACGGCGGGACGCGCTTCGTCCGCTCCTGTCCCAGGAGTCCGCAACAGGCGACCGGGGACCCGATGTTCGCCAACGGCCGGCGGATTTCTTCCAGCTTCGGCCCGTCGCCGCTGCGCCCGGCGTTCAGTTACTTCAGCGTGGACCTGAAGTCGGCCTATAGCGCCAAGATCCGGGAGTATGTGCGGACCTTTTGCTTTCTCAACCTCGACGACGAGCAGACCCCGGCCGCGCTGATCGTGCTCGACACCATGACCACCGCCAGGCCGGAGTTCAAGAAATACTGGCAGGTCAACACGCTGAACCCGCCGGAGAAGACCGCCGACGGCGTAGTCCTCCGCAATAGTGCCCTGGGGTTGAGCGGCCGGGTCCGCGTCCGCATGCTGCGTCCCAAGGCCGACGAGCGCGAGGTCGAGATCCTCAGCGGCGCGGCCGCCTATACGGTGTTCGGAGAACACTTCACGCCGCCCGACGCGGCCAAACCGGAGGCCAACGGGCACCGGGTCCTGTTCTCGCCCAAGATCGCGCGGGCCAGCGACGTCTTCCTGACAGCGATGACCATGTCCGACGACAAGACGCCGGAACTGCCGGTATCCCTGGCGGAGACGCTGGCGACGTTCGTGCTGACCCTGGCCGGCCGCGTGGTCGTTCTGAGCAAGACCGGCGCCCTGATCGAGGACTCGTTTTCCGTAGAGGTTCCGGCGGGCCGCGAGCACCAGGTGCTGTTGGCCGGTCTGGCCCCGGGCAACTGGACGGCGCGCAGTCAGGACGGCAGCCTGAAGTCGCGCGTTCGCGTCGAAGGCGGCAAGAATACCGCGCTGGTCACGGCGCCCGGCGGCACGCTTACCATAGCCATGGACCGATGACACCGTCGGGAAGGCTCAGGATCGGCCACGAAACGACTGTCGGGATTGGGTGGCATGCTCTCACGACGCGTCGGGTGAGCATGGAAGCCGCTACGACGGTCTCCACGCCGACCCTCGGCTGCGCCGAGTGGCGGCATGCCACCCACGCCGCCGGAAAGACTTAGGTGGCGCACGTGTCCTGGGCCCGGCGTCGTTCTGATCTCGAAACCCGATCAGACTTCGTTCGCCTTCGGGACGACGAAGGGCGCACGGCATTGCCTTGTCAGAAGGGCGCAAGCCTCGGGGTTGTCCCGCACCGTTTCCGACTTCGGGTCGATGGCGAGCATCGGGCCCAGCGACAGCGGGGTCTTGGCCAGGTCCACGCCGTTGGCCGCCAGGTGCTTCGTGGTGCGCTTGAGGCAATCGACGGCGTCTTCGTTGGTCTTCAGTCCGGCCAGCGTCTTCTCAATCCGGTCGGTTGCCGCGGGCTTGCCGAGGTAATACGAGACGTTGGCCAGGTGGCTGTGGGCGCAGGAGAGGTGACATTCAAGGATGTCGGCGCGGAGCACCTTATGGTCGCGGCTCTTGACCGCGTCGATGAAATTGCCAAAATGGTCGCCGTTGCCCTGGAACTTCCGGACGAGCTTGCCCTCCCGATCGAAGGCCGCCCCGCCGGTGTAGCTGGTGAGCACCACGTAGCCCTCGCTGCCGTAGAAGATGACGCCGACCCGGGCGTCGCGGAGCGGATCGGTCGGCAGCCCGCGGACCTCGAAGACGATCGTCTTGTCGCCGAACTCGAAGATACCCACTTCCGTGTTGGCCGTATCGCCGGCGTCCTCGTAGCCGACCCGGGCGCCGAAGGCGATCGCGCTGTCGGCCAGGCGGTCCAGGCCCAGGCCCCAGCGGGTGATGTCCATTTGATGGGGACCCTGGTTGCCCATGTCGCCGTTGCCCCACTCCCGCTGCCAATGCCAGTCGTAGTGGAATTGGGGCCGGGTGAGCGGGAGCATCCGTGCAGGGCCGCACCAGAGGTTGTAGTCGACCTCGGGCGGGACCTCGTAGGTGCCCTTGGGGCCGATCGACTTGCGGAGGTTATAGCACAGCCCGCGGGCAAGCCGCACCTGGCCGATCTTGCCGGCCCGGACGTACTCGACGGCGTCGATTGTGCCCTTCATCGAGCGGCACTGGGTGCCGGCCTGGCAGATGCGGCCGTGCTTGCGGGCCGTCTGGACCATGCGGCGGCCTTCGCTCACGTTGTGGCTGACCGGCTTCTCGACGTAGACGTCCTTGCCCGCCTGCATGGCCCAGATCGCCGAAAGCGCATGCCAGTGGTTGGGCGTGGCAATCGAGACGATGTCGACCGACTTGTCATCGAACGCGGCACGCATGTCGCGCACGACCTTCGGCATGTGCTTCTGCTTCTTGCCGACCTCTTCGGCCCGCCGCCGGCCGATCTTCTCATCGGGATCGACGACATAGGCGACCACGGTGTTCGGATCGTTGATAAACGCCGCGAGATGGTCGCCCCCCCGGCCTCGCACGCCGACGACAGCCACCTGGAGCAATTCGGCCGCGTTCTTCTTCGGCACGGTCTTCTTGTTGTCGGCCGCCATCGTGTGACCGGACGGCATCGCGGCAGCCGCCGCAAGCGCCAGGGCCGAGTCTTCCAGGAACTGCCTTCTGCTGAACTTCGCCATGCTTGCCTCACTGCAAAGGGGGCTACCGAGATCGCATCCTCGGCGATGGTGGGACTCCAGTGGATTCTATCACGGCACGCGCCCGACGTGGATCACCGCGGCCTTGCGCTTGTTGGACTTGTTGTAGGCGTCGGGCAGGTCGGGAGTGGGCATGGCCTTGCACTGGATCGAGCGCTGGCTCAAGAACCGCAGGGCCTCGTCGTTGAGCGTCAGCGCGCCCGATTCGCCCGTGCCCACGAAGAGGATCTCCGGACCTCCCTGGCAAATCTTTTCCAACTCCTTGGGGCCAAGGGTGTGGGCCGTGTGGTATTCCTCTCGGGCCAACTGCTTCTTGCGCTTCTTGACGTTGCCGTCGGCGGTGATGTAGACGTCGCGGGTGTAGACCCTCTCCGCGACGACGATTTCGCCGAAACGGGTACGGGTTACGACCGGGTAGCTCGGAGTGACGGCGAACCGTTTCTTGAAGGGGCTGCGTCCGACGAGGGTTCGGGCCAGGGCCACCGCGCCGAGGACCACGGCGTCGTCGCCCAAGGCCGACAGGAGCACGCGGCCGCCGTCGCGGGCCCCCGGGAGGCCGTCCGAGCCCACGATGTTCTCCACGATCGGCAGGATGAAACCGCTGCACGCCTCGACCACGCCGCCGCCGAGCACGATCACCTCCGGATCGATCAGGTGGCGGACGTTCATGCAGGCATAGCCGAGCGTCTCCGCGGCCCGGCGCATGATCTCGGTCACGAGGGCATCCTCCGCGTCCAAGGCCTGGCGCAGGGCCCGCGAGCGAATCACCGAAAGGTCGCCTTGGAGCAGGTCCGTGAGCACGGTCTTGCGGCCTTGGGCCACGGCCGCGCGGAGTTGGTTCTCGATGGCGGTGCGGCTGGCCAGGGCCTCCAGGCAGCCGTGGTTCCCGCAGCCGCACTCGGGCCCCTCGAGGTGGATGATCATGTGGCCGATCTCGGCGGCCGATTCCCTGACCCCGCGCCAGAGTTTCCCCTTGCGCACGATCCCGCCGCCGATCCCCGTGCCGACGAGAATCGCCACGGCGGTCGAGGCCCGGCGCGCGGACCCCAGCCACGTCTCGCCGAGGGCGCCCAGGTTGCAGTCGTTGCCCAGGGCGATGGGGATGCCGAACCGGGCCTCCAGGTGGCTCACGATCTCCACGCCGGTCAGGGCCATGTTCGGTGTGAAGACGATCCGTCCTTCGTCCGGATCGACCACGCCCGGGATGGCGAGCCCCATGGCGCTCAGCTCGCCGACCGCAATGCCCTTGGCCTTCAGGAGCTTCTCGGCAATCCGCTCGATGGCAACCACGGCCTGTTCCGGACCGCCGTCGCGCGGGGTCGCATCCCGCTCCCGGGCCTGGATCACCCCCGTCTCCTCGACGAGCGAGGCCTGAATCTTCGTGCCTCCCACATCGACCGAGAGATACAACCGCTGTTTCTTCGTCCGATCGCCGGTTGCCATACCGTCCTCCTTGATCGCCTTCCTTGTACATCAGGACCGGCGGCATGTAAAGTGGCAACCCCTCTGGGGCGGCACGTCCTTTTCGTCGGACGAGTCGAACCCGTCACCGCCGACAGTCGTCACCGCCGCGCGATCGCCTTGAACTGCTCCGCCTGGGCCGGAGCGATCGCGCCGATGGGACCGGCCTTGGGATCCCAATTCGGTCCCATGTCCAGCGTGACGGCCCCTTCGTGGGCGGCGACCTTCTGGAACCAGGCGATCCAGCGATCGGTCGGTTGGCGCACATCGCGCTTTCCCCAAGTCGAACCCAAGAACGTCAGCGCGTGCCATTGTGAGCCGTCCACCCAGCGCGACGTGGGCACGACGGCGAACGGGTCGTTCAACTCGCCGGCGGTATAGTCCTCCGCCTGCGTGTGCCGAATGAGACGGACGCCGGGATTGAAAGTGACGATGGCCCGGGGATTGCCGCGTTTCACCGCGTCGGCATAGACGCGGGCGATGTCCTCATTGAAACCGATCCAGGCATAGCCGCCGTCGAACCACCACCCGGAGACCTTGTCGCCGTAACGTGCGGACCACTCGTGGATGACCTCCGCCCAGCGTTTGGCGAAGGCGACGTCGATCGGCTGGTCCTTCGGGCCTTGCTTCAGGCCGAAGGCCTGCTGCGCGCGGGTGTCCCGGTTCGGTGTCTGGCAAGGCAGGTAGAGCATCAGGCGGATACCCTTGACGTGCAGGGCGCGGTACAGGTCGAGCGGCAGGTCGCGGCGCGAGCACCGTTCGCCGGTTTGGTAGCCCGTAACGCGGTCGTACGCGGCATTGGGCGAGTTGAACCAGCCGCTGTTCTGGCCGAGGGTGAACACGAAGTACTTGGCGCCCATCCCCTCCAGTTGTCTCGCCAGCGCTTCGGCGTCGAAGTCGTTCACCTTGGCGAAGCTCGCCGCATCGCCGGGCAGGAAGTGCATGAACGCGCCGAGGCGTGCCTCCTTGAGCCAATCGGTCGGGGACGGGGTGAGGCTCTTGGGTTGGTCCGCGGCCGGCAGGGCGGCCACTTGGACGAGGCAGCCCGTCGCTGCCGCCAACACGAGAACGCATCGCCACGGTGAGTTCATCGAGAGTCCCTTTCTGCGAGTTCGATTCAGTGTTCAGAGCGTATCTCGTACACGTGAGGAACCGGAATTCGCGCGCGGAGTGCCTCCTTTTCCAGGGCGGCTACTTGAGCCACGACGTCACCGCGCCGTTCCCATTCCTTGAGGTAGGTGGGCACGTGGCCTTCGTAGTAGCCTGTCTTCGCCATCTTCGTCTCCGCATAGGTCTTGACTGCCGCGAGGTCGTCGGGATCGACACGATGGTGACGCAGGAACCAGCGGACGCACGCGTAGCCGCGCAATCTCACCTCCGCCTGCCGGCGTTTCTCGTTGATCTCGGCCACCTTCGCCGCCTGTTTCACTTGCGGGACCGCCTCGTTGAACGCCAGGTTGACCCCCTGGGACCACTGGGCGGCCGTGTGGCAGGCAACCTGCTGGCCGTCGATCCGCAGGGTGTGTGAGCCCTTCGCCAGGCCGACGATCCGCACGACCTCCTCGTTCAGGTCCTTTTCCAGCGGGATCGCGTCGAGCATCGCGCGGGCCTGCGCGTCGACCGGATACGGCAAGGCCTTCTCGAGCACGGTGAACGTCCAGCCGTCGCCCTGACGTCGCACGTCGCGGACCGTCGCGCTGGCAGCCTCAACGACGCGGCCCGCCGCCGCGTCAAACGCCACGGTCGAAACCTGCGAGGGAGCCCCCTGGGCCTTCAAGAACAGCCACGCCATCACGAGGTTTCCCGGAAGTCCGGGATGCACCCGGTCCGACCCGATCAGCGTGTAGGTCGGCTCGTTCTTCTGACGCCCCAGATTGTAGGCCGTCATCGGACCGTGCAGGTCGATCACCTCGGCGTGGTATTTCGGAGCGAGTTGACGCACGCTCTCGGCGCATTTCGCCAGCCCGTCGTTGCAGCCGGGCTGGTTGTTGTCCCGTTGATTCACACACGTCTGGTCAAACGGCGACGGTGTTAATAGCACGAGCCTGGCGGACGTCTCCTTCGCCAGACGTCCCAAGAGCGTGTCCATGTTGGCGCGGTAGCGATCGAGCGCCGTCCGCTGCGACGCGAACTGCCTCTCCGTGGGATTGGCGACGTAGTTGCCGCGACCCACGTCGTTCATCCCCAGCATCACCACGACTACCGACGGCGACTTCGAGACGACGTCCTCCTCCAATCGTCCGAGGGCCCCGCCTGCACTGTCGCCCGCAACCCCGGCGTTCACGAAACGGATCGTGCGGTCGGGGAACCGAGTCAGGTAGTACGCGTAGATCATGCTGTGATACTGGCGGCCGTGGGTGATGCTGTCTCCCAGAAAGCAGACCGTATCTCCATCCTTGAACAGCTCGGCCCGGGCACCGCCGCACAGGAGGAAGACAATCACGAGAACAGCAGACAACGGTCGTTTCATCTCGGTCTCCGATTCGCACGAGGGATGGGACTGGCAATCATACCATCCGAAGACGACCGGCGAAAGAAGCGGCGAGACCGGCTGTTCTCGGACTGCGGGCCGTGTTCTCACGCCGGGGACGTTTGCCATCGAAGCCCCGAGGTGCTTGACTTCCGGGGAGTGCAGGATTTCTAATACGTCTCTGTTGTGGGAGCGCAGACACGTGGTACGGTGGGACAAGCGGAGCGTAGTCCCGGTGGAAAACCGCGAGAATCCTGGTGGGACTGCGCTTCGCTTGTCCCACCCTACGCCTTCCGCAAGGGCAACGAATACGTCGACGAATCGCACGAGGGGATGATAGGATGACGATACGACTGGCGCTGTGCCTTGCCTTGGGAATGGTCTCGTGCGCGAACGCAGATGTCGTGGTGAGTGTTTCCCCGGACGCTGCCCCCGGTGGCGACGGCAGTCGTCTGAAGCCCTACCAAACGCCGGTGCAAGCACGCGACGGGATTCGCGCCCAGCGCAGGGCGGGGACCCTTACGAGCAGCGACGCGGTGACGGTCTCCCTGGATCCCGGCAATTATCCGCTGGACGCCACCCTGGAATTGACGGCCGCGGACAGCGGCACGGCGGAAGCCCCGGTGGTCTACCGTGGACGCGAGCGCGGCAAGACCCGGTTGCAGGGCGGGATCACGCTGGGGCCGTCGTCGTTCAAGCAAGTCACGGACGCCGCCGTCCTGTCGCGACTGGATGCGGCGGCGCGCGACAAGGTCCGGGTATGCGATCTCTCGGCAAGGCTGACGCCTGCGTTCCCGGAGTTCAAGACCTCCTTTCAGGGCGCTCCCGCGGCTCCCTGGCTCTATGTGAACCATCGGCCGATGACGCTGGCGCGTTGGCCCAACGTCGCGGCAGCGGGTGGCGGCTGGGCACGCTTCTCCAAGGCCGTGGATACCGGCCTCCCGAAGCCTGAGGCCGCGGATCCCGCGCTGCGGAAGGCCCATCCGGGCTCCTTCGTCTTCGACGACCCACGGCCCGCGCGCTGGAACTTGTCGGAGGGTGTATGGCTTCTCGGCTACTGGACGCACGACTGGAGCGACGAAGTCATCCGCGTCGCCTCGTACGACAAGGAGAAGAAGGTCCTCACCCTGGCGGCGCCGCACGGCTACGGCATCAACGCGGGCACCTGGGGCAGCGCCGAGCGTCGTTTCTTCGCCATGAACGCACTCGAGGAGTTGGATAGCCCGGGGGAATGGTACCTGGACCGCTCCCGCAAGCGGCTCTACTTCTACCCCGAAGGCGACTTGGCCCAATCGGAGATCGTTCTGGCGACGCTGTCGCAGCCGCTGATCAAGATCTCCGGGGCGAAACATGTGAAACTCGCGGGCCTGCGGTTCGAGTACGGCCATGCCGACGGGATCGTCGCCCATCACGTCGAGGGCCTGGAGATCGCCGGCTGCGTGGTGGCCAACCTGGCCGGCAGCGGCGTTTCGCTCCAGGGTTCCTCCAGCGCCGTGCGCTCCTGCGATCTCTTCAACCTCGGAAGGAGCGGCATCGGCCTCAACGGCGGAGACCGCCGCTCGCTGACTCCCGCCCAGAACGTCGCGGAGAACAATCACATCCACCACTTCGGCATCTTCCAGCGCACCTATGCCCCCGGGGTGGGCGTCAGCGGCTGCGGCCAGATCGTCTGCAACAACTGCATCCACGACGCCCCGCACAACGCCGTCCTGTATGGAGGGAACGAGCATCGGTTCGAGCGCAACGAGGTCTACCGCGTGGTCATGGAGACCGGCGACGCGGGGGCGTTCTACACCGGCCGCGACTGGACGAGCCAGGGCAACATCCTGCGCAACAATTATGTTCACGACCTCGGAGGCGGCGACGCCGGGCACGTGAATACCATGGGAATGTATCTCGACGACTGCGATTGCGGCGACACGATTGTGGGGAACGTATTCTGCCGCGCGGGCCGGGCGATCATGATCGGCGGGGGCCGCGACAACCCGGTCTTGAACAACCTCGTGGTCGATTGTCCGATCGGTCTGCACATCGACGCGCGCGGCATGACCTGGAAGCAATGGAACAATCCCGCCGACAAGAGCTGGAGCCTGGAGGAGAAGGCCCTGCAATTCCACTACACCCAGCCGCCGTGGAGCACGAAGTATCCGCGGTTGGCGGCGATCATGAACGAGGAGCCGCGCCAGCCGCTGGGCAACGCGGTTCTCCGCAACGCGTTCGTCGACTGCACGAAACAGGTCTGCAGCTTCGACGGCAACGTGAAGAAGCTGCTCGACAAGTTCTCGATCGCCGACAACGTGGCGGTGAATACGACCGGGGCGGGCAAAGGCGTCGCGCCCGCGGTGCAATTCCGAGGCTTCAAGAACCTCTCCGGCACCAAGGACGCGCCGATCGGCCTCCGCTCGGAAGACCTGACCCCGCAAGGCTTCGCCTCCCACTGGCAGGCGTGGCTCCGGAAGGAGATCCCGGCGTTTCAGCCGATCCCCTTCGAGAAGATCGGGCTCTACCAGGACGCGTACCGCCCCACGCTGCCGGCTCGCGGAAGCGGTCGCTCGCAGAGACTCGACTGAGCGGAGACCCCGGCGGAACGGCTCCGCCGGCATGCCGCTGGACGGTGGAAGGAGCGCAGGCCATGTTGGCCTTGCGGACCACGTACGTCAATTGGCGAACGTTCTTACTCACCGAGCACAACGCGGCGGATGACCTTCAGATAGGCCCCGTCGGGGTCGTCGCGGCAGGGCACCAGCCAGCCCCCTTCGCCGATCTCGTTCCACGCGTAGACCATCGCGAGGCGGTCCTTGGTCGTCTGGTCCGGATGAGCGTCGATCCAGCTTGCCATGCGTTCGAGGTAGGCCAACCCCTGCGCATTGCTCCCCCGCGGCGAGAAGATCACCAACAGCGGCTTGCCCTCCACGCGGAGGTAACGCGGGTGCTTGAACAGGGCTATCCAGTAGTCGGCCGCCTGCTTCCACGCCTCCGGCCCGACAATCTCGAATCCGCCGTGGTTCGCCACCAGCAGGCAGAACTCCATCCGGGAGTTGTTCTTGGCCTGCATGAACAGTCGCATGGGCAGGTGTTTTGAATCCTCCTCGATGGCCTTGACGTTGATCGGGCCCTTGTTGTCGTGCCAGTACCAGCAGAAGGAGAAGAACGCCAGGCCGTGATCGGCGGCGAGGTCGATCTGGCGCTGCATCAGTTACGGGGTATCGTCGCGCCAACCCCAGAGCGGCGTGCGCCCGGCGAACTCCGTGGCCAACTTCTTGGTGTAGTGCGTCGGCATCCCCTTGGCCCAGGCGTTCTCCGGCTTGCCGTCGTCCATCGCGCACTTGCCCGACCATCCGGCGAAGTGGTACGCGCCGAGCTTCATGCGGGCCTTCGGCTCCTGGGCCAAGGCGTCGGACGCCGCACCGGCCACAACCAACAGTGCCACCGAGAGGGCAGCCTTCGCAAACGTATTCACTTTCCTCATGGTTCCCTTGCCTTTCCGAGTCGCCAGCGCAATGAAGTCTCGCCCTCCCGGGTACGCAAGGCCACTTACTTCCGATCCCCGTCTTTCGCCGCCTCGGAGAACTGAACGCCGCGCACGTGCGGGCCGATAGTCAGCCGGGCCGCGGCGGCATCGCGGACCGGCTGGCCGTTGAAGCGGAGGTTCCGGATCGTCACATTCTCGACGCCGTGCGCCGCGTCGAACCCGCGAAACGACGACCGCGGAACGCGGCCGAACACGGAGATGTCTTGGAACAGCACGTCGCGCACCGTCCCGCGCTCGGTGTCCTTGGAGTAGGGGGTCTTGTAGATCACGATGACCATGAGCGTGGGGCAGTAGTCCCCCGCGTCCGCCGGGAACTTCTCCTCCCGGCTCCGCTGCAAGCGGGGAAGCGGGTTCCGGTCGTCGATCTCCACGCGGACATTCTCGAAGCGGACGTTGCGGACCGCGGCCCGGTCGCCGTGCTGGATGTCCATGGCGATGTGCGTCGTGCGCACGATGTCGCTGTCCTCGAACGCGATGTCGGCGATCTCCGGAGCGCAGGTCTCGGCGCCGATCTCCATCGCCCGGCCCCAGTCGCACCAGACCACGCAGCGGCGGAACCGGACGTTCTGCACGGGCCGGTCGTCGAAGGATTTCCTGTGGGACTTCAGTCCCTTGATCACCAGGGCGTCGTCGAAGGCCCGGACGAAGCTATCGGAGACGGAGACGTCGCGGCTGTTGCAGACGTCGATGCCGTCGGCGTTGTAGCGCCACAGGCCGACGAGTTTGACGTTCGAGATCGCCACTTTGCTGCACCCGAACAGGCTGCAACACCAGACGTCCGGATCGCGCATGACGATGCCCTCGATGGTCACGTCGGAGCATCCGGAGAGGCGGATGGCCCCGCCGCCCTGGCCGCGCTCGAAGGGGCTGACGTCGAGCACGCCGCGGCCCGCGATCCGGACGCCCGTGGCGTTATTCGCGTGGATGCTCCCGTAGACGACCGCGCCGCCGGCGAGATAGACCGTCTCGTGGCTCTTCAACTCGATCTTGCCCGGCCGGTGGACCCCGGGACCGAAGAACCGGACGCCGGGCGCGTTGGGCGCGGGCACGTCCTTCTCCGGCGGGCCGGCGAAGAGGTGCAGGGCGTGGTGGGGGCCGTTGACTTCGACGACCACCGGGCCCGGGCGATCCAGAGAGAACGAAATCCGCTTGCCTTGGACGTCCGGCCGGATTCCCCGCGAAACCGGCCTCACCACGGCCGACTGCACGTCGCGCCGCGACTCGATTTCCACCCGGACCGGTCCCGCCATGTCCCAACAGGCGAAGCCGGCCAGCTCGGTCTGATCGAGTGGCCTCTGGTAGCCGGGCCATACCTGGTTGAACGGCATGGCCGAGACGCGGCAGGCGTAGACGGAAACCGGCTGGCCGTTCACCTTCAGTTGATAATCGTCCGACAACGCCTCTCCGGCCGGGGCAGGCCACGAAACGACCGCCGGCCGGCCTGCGGGACCTGTGGCCTCCGCGGCTGGGGCGGTGCTGAGCGTGGGGGATAAGAGTGCGGTGAGGAGGATGGGGGTAATTGTCTTCATCGTGTTCCTGGAGCGGTTTGGAGGGAATTGGACATGGGACGGTTGGCGACGTATTCGGCGGGGAAGTCCGGCGTCACGCCGATCTTGTCGTACTCCATGCGCGACGGCTGAAAGCCCGGCTTCCAGCTTACGTTTTCGGTTTGGGCCGACGCCCCGTTCTCCGGCTTGTGCGTGCGGAGCTGCGTCCCCTGGCAGCGCACGATCTCGACGTTGCGGAACACCTGGTCCATCGACATCTTCGGCCAGTCGAGGAAGATGCCGTCCGGCGGGAGGTCCTTCATCGAGGGAATCGCGCGGGTGTCGGCCACCGTGATCTGCTCGAACGTGTTCACGCAGCCGCCGCCGGGGTTGTTGAGGTTGGCCGCGTGCAGGGCCCCCATATCGCCCCCGTCCTGCCCGCACCGGGCCACGCGCAGGTGATGGAGCCGGTTCCCCTTGGTGGGCGGATAATTCGTCGATACGGGCGGGCCGTACTGCTCGCCCGTGTTGCCCCGCAGCGTCACGGCGTAGCGCACGGAGTCGTGGAGGTCGCAATGGCCTACGTCGTTGAAGCTGGCGTTGAACACCGTGACGCACTCGGCGTAGGTGTGCAGCTCGCCGACGTGATCGATGCGGCAGTTGTGGATGCGGTTGTGCTCGCAGCGGTCGGTGGTCGCGCTCTTGCCGTCCGGGGCGAGGAAACGGTTGCAGAGCGTGACGCCGTTGACGCCCGTATGCTCGATCCAGCACCCGGTGATCAGGTTCTCGGTGTTGTGCCCGATGAGCATGATCCCGCTGCGTCCGCTATTCTTGAGATGGCAGTTGCGGATCTCGACCCGCGAGGCGTTGCTCATCCAGACCAGCGCCCCGTCGCGGCGGCCGTAGCCCGTGCTCCACCAGCCGGTGGGCGGCGCGTCGTCGGTTTCCTCCAGCGTCAGGCCATCCAGACACAGGTGCTCGACACAGGCGCCGGCCGACTTGCCGCGGATCTGGATCAGCCGGCCCACAAGAGGCGCCGCCAGTCCGAGCTGATCGGGATGGCCCTTCCCCCACGGCATGCAATAGAGTGTGTGGGCCTTGTCGTCGACGAAGAACTCGCCCGCCGTGTCCAGGAGGCCCAACTCGTCTTCCAGGAAAAACCGGGCCCCCACCCCTACGCCGAACGGGAGCGAATCGGCGAAGAAGGTCAACCGGTGCGTTTGCGGGTCGATCGCGGTCACGGGATAGATGTCGCGCATCCAGTCCCACTTGCCGCCGGTGAAGATCTCGACCTGCATCTTCGTCACCGACGTGACGGGCGGGGCGTCTTCCGGCCGGTAGGCCAGCCAGGCGGACCCCCGGGTGTTGCCGCGGTTCCGGTCCGTGCCCTTCGGGGTGCCGTCGACCGTCACGAGGTATCGGCCCAGGGCCGTGGGCATGTCCGGGTGGTACTCGTGGTTGGGATACCGGGCCTTGTGGAGGCGTCTGCCCTGTTCGTAGAGCGTGTGGAACAATGTCTTGGGCGGAAGGTCGATCGTCCAGATCCCGTCGCGATGGACCTTCCAGCCTTTCAAAGGAACGCTGCCCAAGAGTCGGGCCTTGCCCGGCCCGGCGGCGCTTCGATAGATCACCCGAAACCCATGGCGGCCGGAATCGGCCTCGGTGAATTCGAGCGTCCGATCGAGCCGGTATTCGCCGGGGGCCAGGTTGACCACCACGTCGCCTTGCATGTCCTTGGCCAGAATGCGTGCCACCTGTTGGGCGCGACCGAGCGTGCGAAACGGTGCTTGCTCGGTCCCCGCCGCCCGGTCGTCGCCTGCCGGGCTCACATACAGCGTATGCCCGGCGCCGAAACACGCCTGCAACGCCATTCCCGCGAAGGCGAGAACGACCAACGACGCTCCGAATCTCAGTCGAGGATGCCGATTCATGGATCGTGCTCCGACAGCGAGAGATACCCTTGTTCAGAGAGTCTGCATGAACCTCGTAGCACAGGCTTCCAGCCTGTCGCGTAAGCGGCCGGGATGGCCGCGCTACGTGCCGCGTTGGGCTACTTGAGGCCACGGCGATTCTAACCCGAAAGCGGCCCGGCATCAAATCCCGCAGGTTCTTGACGCGGAACGGGCCCCGCACTATATGGTAGGGGCACGGGTTGGGGAGATCCCAGTGTTCGCCTTGAGGCCGGCCGGAGTCGCTTCCGTTGCGGAAAGCGTAGGGTGGGACAAGCGGAGCGCAGTCCCACCAAGAAACCGCGAGAATCCCGGTGGGACTGCGCTTCGCTTGTCCCACCCTACCTCGCGTCCAGGCTCCCGCAAGAGAAGGCGACCTGGCCTGCCGTACAGAATCTGAGGAACGGACCATGCACTACGGCGTGTTGGTTGCCGCCCTGGCGGTGTTGTCTTCAGGCGGGCCGAAGGTCCCAAGCGGCGCGGTGATCTGGCTGGAGGCCGAGGCGTTCCCGCAGCACGGCGGGTGGACCCTCGACAGCCAGTTCCTCGACCAGATGGGCTCCCCCTACCTTCTGGCCGTCGGAAGGGGAACGCCCGTGGCCGACGCCGTGTCCACGGTCACGCCTCCCAAGCCCGGCCGCTACCGAATCTGGGCGCGGACCCGGGACTGGGCGCCCCAGCACCATCCCGGACGCTTTCAACTCGTCGTCGCCGGACGCGCTTTGGATCGCGTTTTCGGCGAGCACGGCAGGCCGGGTTGGCACTGGGAAGACGGCGGCGTCTGCATGCTGGGCGGGAAGACAGAACTCCGCCTTCACGACCTGACCGGATACTACGGCCGGTGCGATGTCGTGGTGTTGACCGACGACCTCGGCTGGGTCCCGCCGGAAGAGCGGGACGCCATCGCGGCGCTCCGGGAGCGATTCGGCGCCATGAGCCGGGGAGTCGCCGACCTGCCTGGGCACGACGTGGTCGTGATCGGCGGCGGATTGGCCGGCTGCATGGCCGCGGTCTCGGCGGCCCGGCTCGGGGCGAAGACCGTGCTCGTGCAGAATCGGCCGGTGCTGGGTGGAAACGCGAGCGTCGAGATCCTCGTGCCGCCCGTGGGCGTGTGGCCGCACAGGGCCCTCGATCCCCTCAATCCCCGCGAAACGGGACTCCTCGAGGAAATCCGCACCGAGGGCAACCAGAGAACCGACGAGGCCAAGCTCTATTCGGCACGGCTCCACCGGCTCGTGGAGGCCGAGCCGAACCTGCGCACGTTCCTCGAAACGCATGTGACGGGCGTGGAGCGGTCCTCGCCGGGGAAGATCGGCGCAGTGCTGGCCGTGAATATCCGAAGCGGAGAGCGAATGCGAATTCCCGGCCGGCTGTTCATCGACTGCACGGGCGACGGCGTGGTCGGGGTGGCCGCAGGAGCGGAGTATCGCCATGGACGCGAGCCGCGGTCGATGTACGGCGAGCCCATGGCCCCCGAGGCAGGCGACGCCAAGACCATGGGCAACTCGCTCAAGTACGTGACCGTCGCCCGCGACGGGCCGCAGTCGTTCGTCGCACCTCCTTGGGCCACGAAGTTCCCCACCTGCGCCGACTTTCCGCCCCACCGTCATCCGCGCCTGAGCCCGGAGATCAACTGGCAGTGGATCATCGAGCTGGGCGGGACGCGCAACACGGTCGACGACGCCGAAGAGATCCGCGACGACCTCCTGCGTCTGATTTACGGCCTCTGGGACCACGTGAAGAACCATTGCCCCGAGTTGAAGGCGAAAGCGGCCAACCACGAGCTGGTGTGGGTGAGCCACGTGGCCGGCAAGCGGGAGAGCCGCCGCTTGATCGGCGACTGCGTCCTCACGGAACGCGACATCGCGGGCCAGACTCTCTTTCCGGATCGGGTGGCCTACGGGGCCTGGTGCGTCGACGACCATCCGCCCGAAGGCTTTTTCTACAAGGGACCGCCCTCCTACTGCGACCTCTTCAGTGTCCACTTCTCCATTCCGTTCCGCTCGCTCTACTCGAAGAATGTGGAGAACCTGCTGATGGCCGGGCGCGACATCTCGGCCAGCCATCTCGCCATGGCCGATACGCGCGTGATGCTTACCTGCGCGGTGATCGGGCAAGCGGCCGGCACGGCGGCCGCGATGTGTACGGAGCGTGGGATTACGCCGCGGCTCCTCGGCCAATCGCATACCGAGGGACTCCAGCAGCAACTCCTCAAGGACGGGGCCTACCTGATCCGGCTGCCCAATCGTGACCCGCACGACCTGGCACGCCGGGCAACCGTCACGGCCAGCAGCCGCCGCACGCGGCCGTCGGGCGAGGTCATGGAAGCGGCCAACGCCGTCAACGGCTTCGCTCGCGCGGAAGACGGGAAGACCAACGCCTGGGCGCCGGACCCGAAGGTCCCGCTGCCCCAGTGGCTCGAGTTGGCGTGGGCCCGTCCGGAGACGTTCAACATGGTCCACGTCGTGTTTTTGACCAAGCGGCACGCCCCGACGCGATTTGCCGTCCAAGCGTGGTCGGGCAGCGCGTGGAAGACGCTTGGCGAGGTCTCTGGGAATTCTCACCGGCGCCACGTGTTGGGCTTCGTGCCGACCACGGCCTCGCGGCTTCGCCTCTTGGTATTGGAGGCGGGGAAGGTCGAGTGGGGCGTGTGTGAAATCCGGGTCTACGACGAACCGCCGCGTCTGGTGGAGATCGCCTCCCGGGCCGCCAGGAACCGTGACCTCCCCGATCCCCCTCCGGCCCTCGGCTGGGACGACAGGAAATAGCAGGGTGGCGCCCAACCGATTGCGATGCGGCGGGACCGGCACGTGCTGGGTGCCCCGATCATTCGAGGGAGATCGACTGCGACTCCGGCCCCCGCAAGGCCGGCCTCCGCCCGGCATAGGTGCCCTCGGGCGGGCGCGCGGCCCGTTGATACGATCGATATTGGGGGAGATCCTCCATCTCGCTCCGGACCACGAGGTTCCCGAGGGCATCCATGAGAAGCAGACTTGCCGGCTCCTTGAATCGATCAGGCCCTCGCATCCGCCCTCCGCCGCGTACGTCCAAGAGCATCATTCCGCTCGAATAGCCGACGCCCTCCGCGCCGGGCACGACTCCTCGATGCGGTGCCCTGGTCGGTTCTTTGAAGCGGTTTTCGGCCGGCGTTGCCGCATAGGCTGGCGGTGCCATTCCCTCCGTTGTGAACGGGACTTGCGCGACCGGAACGGTCGCGGTCTGCCGATCGAACACGCGGCCGGCGAAATCGAGCAGTTGCCCTCGCCCAACCTCGAATTCCTCGAAGGCGACTTTGCCCGTCGAGATCAGGAACTTCGTCAGCATGACTTTCGCCGGAGTTCCCCACGTCTTGGCGGGGCCGGCGAGCACTTCCGTGTCGGAGGGGACCTGCGCCGCGTCCGTCGGCTCGCTCCATTCGGTTTCCAGGTAGCGGACTTTCGCCGTGCTTTCGTCCTCCAAGTAGTTCACGGGAACGCCGTAGTTCGGATTCGCCAGCACGAGTCGGACCCGGTATCGGTACTGCTTCCCCGGGGCAACCTCGAAATCGAAGTAGCGCAGCAGGAGGCAGTCCGGCTCTTCGAGAGATTCCCGGGCGCTGGCAAGGGCCTGACTGGCCTTCGCGCGGGGGGCGACGCCGGGGCGGACGGCCCGTCTCTCCTCTTCAAGGGGAATGCCTGGATGGGACACTTCCGGTCCCCACGGCCGATCCACAAGCGGCCCGAGCGGATAGACCAGGCTGACGTCGCCGTGCTGCGGGGGGAAGTAGCGCGGGTCGACCAGCTCGGTGCCGTATTGGGGCCACGTCTGTTGGCGGAGTAACATGTTTCGGACATGCTGCCGGACCCAGTGCAAGGGCCCTTCCGGCCTTCGAGGATCCACTTCGGCCCGCTCCACGCGGAAGTAAACGTAGTCGGGACGATCGCGACGGACATCGCGATAGGAGGTCTGCCACAACGCGTCGCGGAACGCCGCCTTCTGTGGCTCATGGTCGATCAGGCCGGTCAGACAGATCCACCGCTCGCCGCGGACGCCTTGGGTTGCGTAGTCACCGAAGGAACCTCCCGCAACGGCTGCAAACGCACCCCGGCCCGCAGAAGCCAGAAGCTCTCGGACCGGGAAGACATCGGGATTGGATCGCTTCTCGATGCGACGAAGAGGCGGGTCGAACGCGCCCGAAAGGGCATAGGACGACGCGGAAACCGGCCGCATGCTCCGGCGCGCGGTCTCCGAGTACCGCTTGATGCGGAGTTGCGGAGGACGCGTGGCTTCGAGGTGCGCCGCTGCCGCCTCGGTCCACTGGTCGAGGTCTTCAGGGGTCCAGGGGAGCGTCTCGCGCCGGCTCGCCCAGAAGATGCACGCAAACAAGAACAGCAGCGCCAGGGCAAACAGCCCCTTCTCCGCGTGGTGCAACGCCAGGCGCGCCACGCGCCGGGGGTTCCGTTGCGATCGGAGGTTCATGACGGCCTCCCCTTTTTCCGAATAGAGCACGACGAGGCAGCGCAAGATCGTCGAACACGCCGGATTCGAGACCTTGATCGATTCTCCGCTCCGCTGCTGGAGCCACCGTGCAAGCCGCGTACCATCACGGGCCGAAATGACCGAAAAGACCCAAATTGAAAAGCTGACATCGGGTTGCGTTCAACCTCACTCGCTATCGGGTTGACGCCGTGCCGGGAACAAGTGTTACAGCACCGGGCAACTTTCTTCCCGTGTTGAGAGAAGGCTGCCCGACATCCAAGAGAGATGCTCCTCACGGATGCGACGACCTCGGATCGACCCGCACCTGAAGCTCGGGGAAGTACGGCGGCCCCTTGGGTCGGGTTCTTGCCAGGTCTTGGCCAGCCTCTTGCCTTCGTGGTTGCTTTCTTGCCAGTCGGAAGACCGGAGCATCTGCGCGCGTGGTCTGTATTTCCCAGCAGAACGCCAACATAAGTGACGCCGCTGTACGAGATTGCGGCCGTGGTCCCAGGAGTCGCCCAACCGGGGGAACGCTGATTTCGTGGTCCGGCCCGCCATTTGCAGAAAAGGCGACCTTTCCGGAGGATTGCTGCGGGCAGAACGTAGTACGACGTTTCGCGACACGGAGGGTGACGTGGACTGGCTGATCATTTGCGAACCGTACAAGCTGATCTACCGGCCCGTGCCCAAGTGCGCCTCCACGACACTGATCAACCTGCTGGCCGAACTGGGCGGCTTGGGTTCCTCGTCCCGCCCTCGAAGCGCCTTGCCGAGGGTCCGTGCCGGCAAAGTGCCGGGCCCTGATGCGACCTGCACCGTGCGTTGCGACGGCAAGGAACTGGTCGATTTCGCGCGCCGGTACACCGACTACTTCTGGTTCTCCGTGGTGCGGGACCCCTACGCGCGGGTCGCCTCCAACTACCACAACAAGCTCAACCGCTACGCGAAGCGATTCGCGTTGGGCGCCTACCTGCGCGGGTATGTCGGACAGGTCCTCAACGGCCGGGCCGTATGGAAGGGAGGCTACGACAGGACCCGCCGCATGCAGGCCAGGATCCCGTTCGAGCGGTTCGTGCGCGGCCTCCAGCGGCATGGGATCGGGTGGGATCCCCACTTCGTCCCGCAGACCAAGGTCTTGTACGTTGGGGACGTGCGCTATCATTACCTTGTGAAGATGGAATGTCTCACCGACGCCCTGGGCGAGATGTTCGCACAGGCCGGCGTGGGCGAGGCGGGCAAGGCTGCGGTCGCGCGGCTCGCATGGCTGAACCGGTCGGGCGGCGGGAAGGCCCAGAACCTGTGGACCCCGGCGACGCGGTCCATCGTGGCCGACCTCTACCGGTGCGATTTCGAGGCGCTCGGCTACCCGGTGTGAACTGTGGCGGGCCGCGGGGCCGGCCGAAGAGCGCTCAGCAAGGCTCGTCGCGACCGCCGGCTTCGGAACCCGGGGACTCTCACTCCGCGGGAGCGGGTACGTCGGCCGTCACGACCTTCTTGGTCGCCAGCCTCATCGCGCGCAGCCTCGCGCGGAGGGTCGCACGGCTGATCCCGAGAATGTCGGCGGCGCGGTTCTGATTGCCTTCGGCCTGCTGCATGGCGCGCACGATGACCAGCCGGTCGAAGTGCTCCCGCACCCGGCGATACACGTCCGTCTGTCCGCCGGCGATCGAACTCTCGACGACATCCCGGAGCGACTGCCAATCGTTGTCGGAGAGCGACGGAGGCGCTCCCTCGGGCTCGGCGTCGGACGACGCGCTTGGCTGCAAGTCGGCCGGCAGGAACTCGGGGAGGATGCTCGGCCCCGCCGAAACGATCAACGCCTCCCGAATGACGCTCTGGAGTTCGCGGACGTTTCCCGGCCACGGGTACTGCTGGAGCACGTCGAGCGATTCGGGCGAGATCGACTGCACCGCGGTCCCCAACTGGCGGTTGAACCGGTAGAGAAAGTAATGGGCCAGTTCCGGGATGTCCTCGCGTCGCTCGCGGAGAGGGGGCAAGCTGATGGTAACACCCCGCAGCCGGTAGAGAAGGTCCTTGCGGAATTGTCCCTGTTCGATGAGGACATCGAGGTTCTGATTGGTTGCCGCCAGGATCCGCACATCGGCCGAGATCGTCTCATTCCCGCCGACGCGCTCAAAGCACTTCTCCTGGAGCAGCCGCAGGATCTTCGCCTGGGTGTGGGGCGACATGTCGCCCACCTCGTCCAGCAGCAGGGTGCCTCCGTGGCATTGCTCGAACTTCCCGATGCGGCGCTGCTCGGCGCCGGTAAAGGCCCCCCGCTCGTGACCGAAAAGCTCGCTTTCCAGGAGGGACTCCGGAATCGCCGCGCAATTGATGGCAAGGAACGGCGACTGGCCCCTGCGGCTGTGGTGGTAGATGGCCCGGGCCACCAGCTCCTTGCCCGTCCCGCTCTCGCCGAGAATCAGCACGTTGACGTCCTGCGGCGCGACCCGGCCGATCTGCTTGCACACGGTCTGCATGGCCTGGCCGCTGCCGATGAGCCGGTCGGGCTGGTCTTCCGGTCGGTCGCCGTCCTCCACGATGGCCGGGATGTGCATCAGCCGCCGGATCTCGCAGGCCTGGCCAACGACCTTCTGGATCTGTTCGGCGTCCAGCGGCTTGACGAGATAGTCGTAGGCCCCGAGTTTCATCGCCTCGATCGCCGTTTCGGTCGTGCCGTATCCGGTGATGAAGATGACCAGGTTCTTCGGGTCCATGCGGCGGAGATCGTGAAACACGTCGAGCCCGGAGCGGTTGCCCAGCTTGATGTCGAGCATGACGACGTCGGGCGACTCGGCTTCCGCCAGGCGGAGGCCCTCTTCGGCCGTCTCCGCGCCGAGGACTCGCATGTCGGTGCCGTCGAAGACTTGCTCGATGCTGAAGCGGATGTTCGGTTCGTCGTCAATCACGAGGAGCTTGCCCATGGACCGCCTCCTGGTTCGGTTTGAGAGAGGCAGCGCCAGGTCCCCGCGAGTCTCCGGTGAGGGAAGTCGCGCCGGAGCCGGCAGGCTGACCCTTGGCGATTGAGGGTAGTTCCACCACGAACACGGCTCCACCGCCGGACTGGTTCTCGGCGGTCAGTCTCCCCCCGTGTTCCCCGACAATTCGCCGGCTCACGGCGAGCCCCAGTCCGGTGCCGCGCTCCTTGCTCGTGATGAACGGCTCGAAGATATGTTGCATGACGGCCTCCGGGATCCCCGCCCCGGAATCGCGGAATACGACCCGCAACGGGCCGCCGGCGTCCTCCGGGACCTGCATCGCGACGCTCAGCGAACCGCCTTGCTTCATGGCTTCGATCCCGTTCAAGAGGAGGTTGACGAAGACCTGGTTGAGTTGCTCGGGATCGCCTTCGACCAGAACGGGGCGGGCGGGCAGATCCGTGGAGATCGTGACCTGTTCCTGCCGGGCCCGTCCTTCCATGAGGTTCAGGGCGCGTCGGAGCGTGTCGCGCAGGTCGTGACGCATTCGGTGCAGTTGGGCCGGCCTGGCGAAATCCAGCAATCCCTGGACCGTCTTCTCCATGCGCGAGATCTCTTCCTGGACGACCTGGTACTGTCGGCCGGTCCACGCGCGGTCGTGAGGCCGCCCGGCGGCCGTTTGGATGATGAGCTTGACCGACGTCAGCGGATTCCGGATCTCGTGCGCCACGCCCGCCGCAAGTTCGCCGACCGCAGCCAGACGCTCGGCGCGAATCACCTCCTGACGCGCGTCGTGGAGTTCTTCGACGACTTTTCGGATCTGTGTCGAGACCGTTTGGACCTGCCTCTCCAGGCCGGCAAGACCGCCGGCGCGGCCGATGTCGATCCGGCCGAGCTCCCGTTCCAATTCTCCCGTCGCCCCCCTCAGGGTGACGCTGATCTGGGAAATCGAGCGGTGGAGCCCCCGGGCGACCAGGATGCCGAACAGTATGCCGATGGCAGGCCCTCCAATCACGAAGGCGAAGCGGGCCATCTGGACCGTGCTCCCCAACCGCTCACGCCGCACCGTAGACTCGTTCAACAGCCGTTCGTTGACCTCGAGGAGTCGCCTGCAGGGCCGGGTGACGGCATGCGCCAGTCGGACCGTGTTCTCCAAGCGTTCCCAGGAGCGGGCCGGTTCCGGGCCGCTTTCCGCGAGGCCGCCTCGAATCTGGCGAAGGTACCGGGCGAAGTGATCGCGAATCTCGGCGACGAGTGCCGTTTCCTCGGGCGTAATCGCGATCCGCTCTGCGCTGGAGAGATGCTCCTCGAAGGCGGCCTCCAACGCAGCCATCGCCGTCGTTAATCCGGCGTCTTGCGCCTCGGTCGCCTGCATCGCCAGGGCCTGGAGCCGCCAGACCACATCTTCCATCCCGGCAGCCGCTTGAATCGTGGCGACGTTCTCTCGGAGGACGCGCGAATGGGACTCGAAGAGCCAGTTGATATACAGGGTCGTTCCCCCGCTGACGGCAACCCACAAGAGGCTGACCAGGACGGTGGGGGCAACCACCTTCGTCCACATGCTGCTTCCTCCAGCCGGCACGATCCCCTACGCACGCCTCAGCGCCAAATCGCATGGCGGCCGGCAGCCGTAGTCCATCGAAGTGGAAACGTCTGGGAACTTGGATCGTAGGTCAAGCTTTCCAGCCTGATACTCGAGCCGTCAGGCAGGAAAACCTGACCTACATGTCTGGACGTTTCCCAGTTAGGTAAGTATTCAGCGGAATGAAGTGCGAATAGGGGAAGGGAAAAGGAAAAGCTCTGGAAAAATGGGAAAGGCAAGAAACCGTGCCCCGATCCCACAATTCTGAATGGAAACCCTCTCCTTTTCTTCCCC
>Ga0067045_1028514_pt1 | contig 31972 bp, 26 predicted proteins | sample TerdegcTABiofilm_FD_59184 | JGI IMG/M metagenome (GOLD analysis project Ga0067045, IMG submission 59184) | Combined Assembly of (Gp0054472, Gp0054536) Wastewater bioreactor microbial communities from Singapore -Terephthalate degrading...
CAGGATAGGCTCGCTTAGCTCGGGGATCAGATCTGCTGTCGCGGCCAGGAGGCCGAAACAGCCAGTGATCATCATATCGCCGAAGGGGACGGCAAAGTATGGCTTGAGAGAAGAGCCGGCCATCATGCTGCGCCTTGGGCCTGTAACAACGATATTAAAATCAGGGTCATCCAGCTTCAAAATTTGATGCTGATAGATCAAAGCGCCATGCCCATGGTGGTTGAAAACATCTTCGTGCTTGAGGGTACTTTTGGCCAGCAAAGTTACCAGACGCTCAATTTTTCCGGCATCCAGCAGACCGGTGTGATGTTCGAAGACCCCCTCGATGCCATCGGGTCCCAATCGAAAAGCCAGGGTGTGAAAGTTGCCGACATTGAGGATGATTTTCCGGCGACGGGAAGCAACTATGGGGTCAAAAGTTGCTCCCAAGATGGCTGCGGGGGCGGTGTCCATGACGATTAGCGGAACAGAGAGGTTGGCGACCGATTGCACCACTGCCTTTAGCCTGGTCAAAATTTCTGGGATCTGGTGGGCGTGGTACGCAAAGGCGCTGAGACGATTTTGGGTCCGAATCCTTTCGTCCAGATAATCAAAGCGGAATTGCCTGTCTGAAACATCAGGCGGAGCGGCGCCATGGTCGAAGACGGCTATGGAAACCGCTGCCAGGTCATCGAGCGAGACCCCGAACTTTTGGAAAACCTGGTAGATGGCGTCGAGATCGACGTCTTTGAGTTCGATGCGGAGCACAGTGGAGGGGATTTTTTTTGCTTCCTCATCGGAGACGATTTTTATTCCCATGCTTTCTACGGCGGAAAGATCATCGTTGAATGAGCGAGCGGCGTCAGGTGTGGAGAATATCTCCAGTCCGGCTTTGGCGTGATTCTCTGCCGCCCAGGCGCTAGGCCCGCCGCCCATGGTGACCCCGGTCAGCAGGACGGGCTGCCTGCGCTGGGTGGCCTGGCGCAACTGACGGTTGATGATCATAGTTGGTGAAGGCAAGATCAATTTGAACCCATTTTCGATATCGAGACGGGAATCGTACAGGAAGATATCTTGTGTGCCGGTGCCAACATCGATTGTAAGGATCTTCATGTGCTAGACCTCTGACTCTCGATTCAGTCCAAATACTTTGACGATAGGCAGCACAGCGAGAATTCCAGTATTGGGCTTGTTGAGATTCCCGATGATATTCTCGGTAGCCCGGACGACCCTATTAACGGTTTCGTCATCTTCGACCATGGTAAAAATGGTGCGATTGAGCTGCTCTTCGTGGCAAAGGATATCTTCTAATCTAGGGATCAAGGGGATGTCGTCGCGCAACGCTGTGCTCTGGCGGAGGCGCCCAAGCCCGGTGCTGGGAAGGATGGTCACTCCAGAAACGCCGGCTTCATCCCAGGCATTTAACACAGCCTCTAAATTGTTAGTATCATGCAACACAAATAGAATCAGATACATCACGAACCTGCCTCCAATGGATTGACCCGCTTTGTGGGCGGGGAAAGTTTGAATGAACTACGCAACAGCGGTGGCGTGACCAGGGTGGTTACGATGACCATGGCGACGATGGCGGAGAAAGTGACGCTATCTAAAAGGCCCTGACTGGCGCCGAGCTGCGCTACGATTAACCCTACCTCGCCTCTAGAAATCATGCCGATGGAGACTTGAAGAGATTCTGACCATGAAAACCTGCCAAGGCGCGCTCCAATCCCAGAACCGATCAGTTTTCCAAGGATTGCAATCAAGGAAATAGCGAGAGCAATCCATAGCGCTTCGGCGCCCAGGGTTGAAATGTTAACACCCAGGCCGATATCGACAAAAAAGATGGGGACAAAAAACCCGTAGGCAATAGCGCGCAGGCCGGGTTCTATTTCGCTTTTTTCAGGGGTTCTTGAGAACATCAAACCGGCAATGAATGTCCCGGTGATGGCGGCCATGCCGCCGATCAATTCGGCGGCCAGCCCATAAACCAACATGATGACAATTGCAAAGGATAATGAACCCTGGCTGATCGAAAGTTTTTTGACAAAACGGGTAAGGCGCGGTAGCACCCAAAGGCCGAACCCTGCGGATAATGCTAAAAACAAGATCATTTTTAGTACGACGAACAAGATATGCATGACGCCACCGCCACCGCCGATGACTGCAAGAAAGATGGATAGAAGTAGAATTACCAGGATATCATCGAAGACGGCTGCTCCCAAAAGGGCAAAACCAACTCGGCTTCGTAAGGCTCCCAACTCTATTAATGTTTGCGCGGAGATACTGACGCTGGTGGCTCCGAGACTCAAGCCCAAGAAAAAAGCCCTGTCGGAAGGTTGGCCGAGGATTAATCCCATACCATAGCCAAACCCCACTGGAACGACCACGCCGAGGATACCTGAAAAGGCGGAGACCCTGGTGTTTCGCCTTAGTTCTGAAATGTGCAGTTCCAAACCTGCGATGAACATCAGAAGTAAAACACCCAGTTCTCCTAACTCGTAAACAATTTCGTGTAAATGTTTATCGGTGATGAAAAATAAGTGGGTAAGATCTATAAAGGAAGGCCCTAAAAAAAGACCAACGATCAATTCTCCAAGAACGGAGGGCTGACCAATGCGGGTGCTTAAGTAGCCTGCAATTTTTGCGGCGAGAATGATGATGGTGATGGTAAATGCTAGTTGGAGGAACGGTGTCATGATTGCTTAGTCTCAAATCTTTTGAGGTGTAGTTTACCATAATTGTTAATACTCTCACAGCAAAGCGGAAGAACAGCGATCCTTTGAAAATGGAGCAGGTTGAGCCAAGACCAGGGAATGCGGCTTTCGGCGCAGCTATGAATGATGTGAGAGCGCGAATCATGTATACTGGTGTTACACTCGAAATTACACGAGCAGAGGTGCAAGGTATGAGTCTGGATTCAGAACACAAACGATGGGAAGAACAAATCTTACAACCTGTTCTGGCGCGTTCTCCAGAAAGAAAGCAAGTTTTTGAGACTCCTTCGGGCATCCCATTGCCAAGATTAGCACTCCCCTTCGAGATTGATTATCTGGAATCGCTGGGGTTTCCGGGAGAGTATCCCTTCACTCGCGGCATCCAACCAACTATGTACCGCGGGCGGTTGTGGACGATGCGGCAGTACGCCGGGTATGCGACTGCTGAAGAATCTAACCGCCGGTACCGCTACCTTCTTGAACAAGGGCAGACAGGCCTCTCGGTGGCTTTTGATCTGCCGACGCAAATTGGTTATGACGCCGACGACCCGATAGCCAGCGGTGAGGTGGGAAAGGTGGGTGTCTCGATCTCGTCTTTGAGAGATATGGAAGACCTTTTTCGCGATATCCCGCTTGACAAAGTATCTACCAGCATGACCATCAACGCGCCGGCGGCTATCCTGCTGGCGATGTATATCGTGGTCGCGCGGCGGCAGGGGATAGCCGAACAGCGCCTGCGGGGTACGATTCAAAACGATATCTTGAAAGAATATGTGGCGCGCGGAACCTATATCTTCCCCCCTGGCCCTTCGATGCGTTTGGTCACCGACATCTTCAAATACTGCCAGGCCAATCTTCCCCATTGGAACACGATCAGCATATCAGGATATCATATTCGTGAAGCGGGATCGACGGCTGTGCAGGAAGTGGCCTTTACGTTGGCGAATGCAATTGCTTATGTACAGGCAGCCGTAGACGCCGGTTTAAAAGTGGATGAATTTGCCAGCCAACTTTCGTTCTTTTTCAACGCGCATAACCATTTTCTGGAGGAGGTGGCAAAATTTCGGGCAGCCAGGCGGTTATGGGCCAGGATCATGAAGCAGAGGTTTGCGGCGCAGGATGCGAGATCGTTGATGCTGAGGTTTCATGCTCAGACAGCCGGCTCAACGCTGACGGCGCAGCAGCCGGAGAACAATGTTGTGCGCGTAGCCATTCAGGCGCTGGCAGCGGTTATGGGAGGTGCTCAATCCTTACACACCAACAGCATGGATGAAGCCTTGTGGCTTCCAACGGAAAAATCTGTCCGGGTGGCATTACGTACCCAGCAGATCATCGGATTTGAATCCGGCGTTGCCGATACCGTTGATCCTATGGCCGGTTCTTATGTGATCGAAAGCCTGACGGACGAGATTGAGAGACGAGCAGAAGGGTATATCCAAAAAATTGATGAGATGGGAGGGGCTCTGGCCGCCATCCAAAAAGGCTTTATGCAACGCGAAATACAAGAGGCTTCTTATCGAAGCCAGAAGTTGGTCGAAAATAACGAGCAGGTCATCGTTGGGGTAAATGCTTTCCAGACCGAAGAGATGCCAGATCTGGAACGTTTGTCTGTTGATCTTTCTATTGAGCAAACACAGCGAGCCAGTCTTGCGAATCTTCGGGCAAGCCGCGATCAGAGCCGGGTTCAAGAACTGTTTCTACACCTTGAGCGTGCAGCGCGAAGCGATAAGAACTTAATGCCACTTTTTATTGAATGTGTTGAGAATTCAATCACTTTGGGCGAAATTTGCAAGATTTTAAGAAGTGCCTGGGGGGAATATGAACCCACGACGTGGTTATAAGATCCCCTCTAAGGGGAAGGAGGCAAGACGGGATGAATATTCGAAAGATCCATCATGTGGCAATCGCCGTCTCGGATATTGAGGCGGCGCTGACTTTTTGGCGTGATGCACTGGGATTGGAGCTGGAGCGTGTTGAAGATGCCCCTAGTCAAAAAGCCGCCATTGCTTTTATTCCTGTAGGCGAAAGTAAGCTTGAGCTTGTCAAACCCACTGAAGAAGGGACAGGTGTGGCAAAGTTTCTTCGTGAGCGCGGCGGCGGGATGCACCATCTTTGCCTTGAAGTTGATAATGTTGTTGAGACGCTGGCGAACCTGAAGTCTAAGGGTGTGCGGTTGATCAATGAGACACCAATTGAACTTGAAGGGAGGAAGATGGCTTTCATTCATCCTAAAAGTGCAAATGGGGTCTTAGTGGAGCTGTATGAGCTAACAGGTTAACTGGCAGGGAAATCTTGTTCTGGACAAGTTTATGGCTTTCAGGTATGATTTAATCCTGTGTTACTCTGAGAGCTTCTGAGCGTTTCGAGGTGTGCTTTTTTTGATTTTCGGGGAATCTTAAAGAAAATTGTCATCTTTGCCGGGAGGTTCGATGTCTGAACAACTATTGGAGAGTTTTGCGAGCGAGTTACAAAAAAAGATCGAAGGTTTTGAACCTACTTATGGCATTCATGATGTTGGAACTGTTCTGGAGGCAGGCGACGGGATCGCCCGAGTGAACGGTATTAAGAATGTTCGCGCTCAGGAATTGGTTGAGTTTTCAAACGGTGTTATTGGAATTGCTTTTAACCTTGAAAAAGAGACAGTTGGGGTCATCATTCTTGGGGAGTATTCCGGAATCCATGAAGGAATGATGGTCCGTTCCACCGGCAGGATCGCATCCGTTCCCGTAGGTGATGGATTGATTGGACGTGTGGTGAATCCGCTTGGCGAGCCTTTAGATGGAAAGGGGCCGATCAAAGCTAGCCAGTACAGGCCAATCGAACGGATTGCCCCCGGTGTAGTTGCCCGGCAGGACGTTGATACGCCGGTTCAGACTGGCATTAAGGCGATTGATGCGATGATCCCCATTGGCCGTGGACAGCGCGAATTGATCATCGGCGATCGCCAAACCGGGAAAACAGCACTTGCAATTGATACCATCATCAATCAAAAAGGAAAAGACCTGATCTGCATTTACGTTGCCATTGGGCAGAAGAAATCAGCGGTGGCACGGACGGTTGCCTTGCTGGAGCAATACGGCGCCATGGAACATACGATTGTTGTCCTGGCGGCATCCGATGAGTCGGCGGCAATGCAATATATTGCTCCCTATGCCGGATGTACAATGGGCGAGGAGTTCATGGAAACCGGGCGTGATGCCTTGATCGTTTATGACGACCTTTCGAAGCACGCCTGGGCATACCGGCAGGTTTCGCTGCTATTGCGCCGCCCGCCGGGACGCGAGGCTTATCCAGGAGATGTGTTCTATTTGCACTCCCGCCTGCTTGAACGAGCAGCCCGGTTGGCGAATCATTACGTTATTGTTCCAAAGGACTATTCAAAGCCCATCGCACATGAAAAAGATGGCATTGACGGAAAGGTGTATGATGGTCCTCTTTCTCTTACCCATGCCCGTGAGGCGTTGGAGGCAATGGACAAGGCAGAGGATTTTAAAATTGTGCGGGTGGAAGGCACTGGCGGCTCCCTCACAGCGTTGCCAATTATTGAGACCTTGTTGGGGGATGTTTCGGCGTATATTCCGACGAATGTCATTTCGATTACTGACGGTCAGATTTACCTGGAGTCGAATCTGTTCAATGCAGGCATTCGGCCGGGGATCAACGTGGGTATATCGGTATCGCGCGTAGGCGGGGCGGCTCAGACCAAAGCAATGAAACAAGTTGCGGCGCGGTTAAGGCTTGATATGGCCGCTTACCGTGATCTGGCTGCTTTTGCACAGTTCGGTTCGGAGCTCGATAAGTCTACACAGGCGCAGCTGAATCGTGGACAACGGCTGCAAGAGATTCTTAAGCAGGCGCAATATCGGCCAATGTCTCTTGAGAATCAGGTCATCATTCTCTTCGCGGGAACTAACGGATATGCAGACGCGATCCCGGTTGATAAAATAAGGGACTGGGAGCAAGATCTTTTGCGTTATCTGGAGAAAAGTCAGCCAGAGATTGGCAAAGACATTTCTGAAAAGAAACAAATTACCGAAGACACCCTGGAGAAGCTTCATAGCGCTATTCGTGCTTTTAACGCTGCCTGGCAATCCTAGACCAGCTTGTATGTAAGGATATTTCATGCCTTCGACACGAGAAATGAGACTGCGGATTCGCAGTGTAAAGAATATTGCGCAAGTTACCAAGGCATTGGAGACCGTAAGCGCCAGCAAGGTGCGCCGGGCAGTGCAGGCCGTAGCGGCTACTCAGCCTTATGCAGAGAAAGCCTGGAAAGTATTGCTTCATCTGGCCCGCCAGCCCGGCCATAACAACCTTCATCCTCTGCTCAGTAAGCGCCCGGAAATAAAGAATGTTCTGGTGTTAATGGTAAGCGGCGACCGGGGTTTGGCTGGCGCATACAATGTGAATATCCTCCGGTATACCTTGCAAAACTGCTTAGAACTCTCAACGCCGGTGTCTTTCGTAGTGGTTGGGCGCAAGGGACGCGATCTGCTGATCCGCCGACAGTTGAAAGTGATTGCAGAGTTCAGTCATTTGCCATCTCCTCCGGCTTATGTAAATGTTTCTCCCATTGGTCGGCTGGTGGTAGATGAATATTTGAAAGGGGCATTTGATCAAGTTTACCTGGCTTACACGGAATTCAAGAGCATGGTGCGCCAGGAGACTGTATTCCGCAAATTATTGCCCCTGGAAGTTGAATTCCTTCCTGAGGGGCAGAAATCCTATAACGTAACCCACCATAAAACGAATTCTGTATTTACTTATGAACCCGATCAGAATGAAATTTTGGATCAGATCATCCCTCGTTTTACCGGGTTGCAGGTGTATGCGGCTATCCTTTCTTCTCAGGCTAGCGAACATGCCGCTCGTATGATTGCCATGAGAAACGCGACGGATAACGCTAAAGAATTGATCGCGCTTTTGCAACTGGAATATAACAAAATACGGCAGCAGGCGATTACAAATGACATGCTCGATATTGCAGGTGGGGCGGAAGCATTGGCGCAAGTTAGAGCGGTGATAGAATAGCGGATAATTTTTGAAATAACCAGATTTCTGGAGGAAGGTTGGACATGGATCAGGCGACGGGTCAGGTTGAGCAGGTTTTGGGCAGTGTTGTTGACATTGAGTTTTTGGAAGGCGGTCTGCCGGAAATTTATGAAGCCGTCGAAGTTGACCGCGCCGAAGGTGGACGCCTTGTATTTGAGGTTCAGAAGCATCTTGGTGAAAACACCGTTCGATGTGTTGCGATGGACACAACGGATGGTTTGCAGAGAGGAACACCAGCGGCGCGAACCTATGCGCCTATCAAGGTACCGGTTGGGGAAGCGACACTGGGAAGGATTTTTAATGTGCTGGGCGAGCCCGTTGATCACAAGGGGCCTGTCCAGGCCGAAGCCCATTATTCTATTCACCGGCCAGCCCCCAAGTTCGAGGAACAGTCAACGCGGGTTGAGGTCTTTGAGACGGGCATGAAGGTTGTCGATCTGATTGCGCCGTTCACAAAGGGTGGCAAGACCGGTATTTTTGGCGGGGCCGGGGTTGGAAAAACTGTGATCATCATGGAGTTGATCCGATCTATTGCCAAAGAGCACCAGGGAAAATCGGTGTTTGCTGGCGTAGGGGAACGCACCCGCGAGGGCACGCAACTGTATCGTGAAATGCTCGAATCAGGTGTAATGAAAGATACCGTGATGGTCTTTGGCCAGATGAACGAACCACCAGGTGTTCGTCTGCGGGTGGCTTTGACGGGACTGACGATGGCTGAGTATTTTCGCGATCAAGGGATGGACGTATTATTATTTATTGATAATATTTTCCGGTTTACGATGTCTGGTTCCGAGGTTTCGGCACTTTTAGGCCGTATGCCCTCGGCGGTAGGTTATCAGCCCACCCTTGCCACTGAGATGGGTGAGCTTCAAGAGCGGATTACCTCCAGCCGGCAGGGGTCAATTACTTCTATGCAAGCGGTATATGTTCCGGCTGACGACTATTCAGATCCTGCGCCGGTGGCAACCTTTACCCACCTGGACGCGACCATCGCGCTAGAACGTTCCATCGCCGAGAAAGCAATTTATCCAGCGGTTGATCCCCTGGCTTCCACTTCTCGAATTTTGGATCCCGGAATTGTTGGGGAGGAGCATTACCGGGTTGCACGTGAAGTCCAACAAGTATTACAGCGTTATAAGGATTTGCAAGATATCATTGCAATTTTGGGCGTTGATGAGTTGAGCGAGGATGATAAAGTGATCGTCAGCCGGGCGCGGAAGATTGAGCGTTTCTTTTCGCAGCCGATGTTTGTGGCAGAACAGTTCACCGGTCGCCCTGGCAGGTACGTACCCTTAAGGGAAACTGTGCGAGGATTTAGGGAAATCTTGGAAGGGAAACACGATGATCTTCCCGAACAAGCTTTTTATATGGTGGGGAGCATTGATGACGCACTCGAAGCCGCGAAGCAACTGCGTGAATAAGGCGGGGAATAATCATGGCCATTCGCTGTGAAATTGTCTCACAGGACCGCATTGTATACTCCGGCGATGCAGATATTGTGGTTTTACCTGGTGCGGATGGATTTATGGGAATTTTGCCCAACCATGCCCCCGTATTGACCGTTCTCCGCTATGGAATTATCACGGTTCGTAGCAAGGGGGAAGAACAATTATTCACGGTGGCTGGCGGGGTGGCAGAAGTTCAGCCGGACCAGGTGACGATTCTGGCTGATGCAGCTGAGAATATTGCTGAAATTGACATCCGGAGAGCGGAAGAAGCGAAACGCCGCGCTGAAGAGATGCTGTCTAAAGAGCCAACCAATACAGACCAGTACCTGGCAATTCAATCGGCGCTGAGAAAGTCAACGCTCCGAATTGATGCTGTCCGTCGATATCGAGAAAGAACCCGGCAACGGCCTTCCTCATCCAATTAAAAGAGGAGTATAAGGGTATATGCCTGTTTTTACGCGAGAGCTGGGGATAGACCTGGGCACAACGATGACTGTCATCGCTGAGGGAAATCAGGTTTTGTTGCAAGAGCCCACGGTCGTAGCGATTATTGTGGAAGAACAAAAAATGGTTGAGTGGGGACAGGCAGCCAAAGATATGTATGGAAGGGTTCCGGAAAGCATCGAAGTCGTCCGTCCTTTACAATTTGGGGTGATAGCTGAGTACGAGATTACAGAAAATTTGTTGAGCTTTCTGGTTAAAAAGGTCTCTGGTCCGATGTTGATCTTTCGGCCCCGGGTGATGATCACGGTTCCCTATGGGGTCACCAGCGTTGAAAGCCGGGCTGTTCATGAGGCTGGTCTTGGATCCGGCAGCCGGGAAGTATTTCTAATTCAGCAGCCGCTGGCTGCGGCGATTGGGGTTGATCTGCCGATTTCTACACCGTCTGGGAACATGCTGATCGGCCTTGGAGGGGGCACCACGCAGGCGGCAGTACTTGCGATGAACAGTATCATCTCGGCAGAAACTTCCCGCACCGGCGGTTTGAAACTGGATGAGGCGATCATCACTTTCGTTCGCAAGAAATACGGGGTCGTCATTGGTCAACCGACCGCCGAACAGTTGAAAATTCGAATTGGGGCGGCTGTTCCGCAAGACCAGCAGCAGATCATGGAAGTTCAGGGGCAGGACCAGATCACTGGTTTGCCCAAGCCCGTTACCTTATCGACAGAGGACGTTGTCGAAGCATTGCAAGAACCGCTTGCGGAGATTTCGAATACTATTCGGCGTGTACTGGAAAAAACGCCACCAGAATTGATCTCGGATATCATTGACCGGGGAGTGGCGTTGTGCGGCGGCGGGGCGTTGTTGCGGGGGATCGATAAGTACTTAACCAAGTCGCTCGGAATCCCCGCCTATCTTGTGGATGAGCCTCTGACCTGCACGGCACTGGGCGCAGCGCGCGCCATAGGAATGCGAGATGTTCTGCGCCGGAGTTTGCTCACGGCATGAGTAACAGGCTGATTCAACGGCGTCGGCCTGATTTTTTCTAATCGATATAGTAGGTCATGTGTTGCAACTGGATCAGGGGGTCGATGTATTCGACGTGAATGCCTTTAGGGAGGCTGAGGGGAACCGGGGCATAATTGAGGATGGCTTTAATGCCGGCGTTTGTCAGTTCTTCTGCTACGGCCTGGGCGTTCGAGGCGGGTACTGTCAGCATGGCTATCTTAATTCCTGAGCCAAATAACAGGGCTTTAACTTGGCTGGCATCTTGAACGACAAAATTTGCTATCTTCGTGCCAATTTTGTTTGGATCATTGTCCACAATTAAGGCGATGCGAAAACCGCGGTTTGCAAAGCCATTATAATTTGCGATGGCATGACCCAGACTGCCGGCGCCCACCAGGAGGATATCCCACATTCGGTCCACTTTCAGGATCGTTTGGAGCTGCCCGATTAAAAATGGGATGGAGTAACCGGTGCCTTGTTTACCAAACTCGCCAAACTGGGAGAGATCCTTGCGGATCTGTGCGGCTGTATATCCCAACCGATCTCCCAATTCCTTGGAAGAGGTGGTATGTCTTCCTTCCTGGTGCATTCGTTGAAGAGCCTGGAGATAGCGAGGCAATCTGCCGACGATGATGTCTGGAATCGAACCATTGATCATTTTATTCCCTCACCATAAGGTTTCTATAACTAATTTATCATATATTAATCCATTGTCAATCTAATTTGTGGCACTACCTTTCTGATTCAGCTCTGCATTCATCAGGGAGGGAAGGTAAACTTGACCGAAAAACTTTTTGGACCCTGTATTGTTAAAAGCGTTACCGGAAAGGGCAGGTAGTGTCCGAGGGGGTATCCGAAGCTGGGATTTTCAGGTTGGCTCATCCACTTATACGAATCATGGAATGAATCCTGGCGATTGCTGGCAGCAACAAGCTGGATGCTCGGCAGAAGAGAATCATCTATATTTTCGCCGGAAACCAGTCTATCCAGGCGCTCTTTCCACTTTGGAGTGTCTCTTTGTTCTGGCAGGATAAGTAGTGGAATGCGGGTTGTCCTCGCTTGTTCTGAGCGGTATTCCACCAGAAGGTTGTTGGAAACGATGGAGAATGTTTTTTGAAGGCTACCGTTTGCGGCGTTAAAAATGATCTGATTTTCTTTGATTTCGGCGAAGAATGGTTGGTGTGTATTTTCCAGGTCTGAGAAGGCGCCCGGAATTTCATTGGGGTCGGAGGCTGGCCCGCTTTCCAGTTTCCAATCGACCGAATCGCTCAACCCAACAGAAAATTGCGAGGCAGGCCCAATCCATTGCTGAGCACCCTGGGTGTTCCTGGCGATCAGGATCAACAGGCGAGCGCCGTCGGGTTCATATGTCGTAAATAACTGCTTTGACGCCAGCATACATTCCATTTCCCCGTCCCAGTCCAGATCTACCGCGCAGGTATGAAGTGTCGCCGGGTTTTGAAGCCATTTTATCCCAGCAATTAGATGTCCAACGTTGCCCAGGTAATTGACCTGGAGCTGCTGGAGGCGTTCATCTGCCGTCGGTTTGGTCAGGTTGAGAAACATCTGCCAGGCCTGGTCGGTCATCTTGCCTTCTGTCAGCGATTCCAATTCCTGACGGAGAGCGTTCTTGAGTTCTGGATAGGCGAGCGCGGAGGATTTGATAAAGCCAGCGGCTGAATAAGGTTTGAGTGGTAAGTCGTGGGGGGTGCAAAGCAGATTTTCACAATCCTGAAAAATATAGCCCTGACGAGTAGGAAGGGTGAGCAGATCCTGCTGTGTGAGAACATGGATCCACGGGTGAGATTGAATATACTCAAAAGCTAACTGACTGCTTTGCGCGTCCCCCCATGCGCTTTGGGACAGGCTTCCGCCGAAAGTTACGAGCGTTTGCGCGTTCCCCGCCTGTGCTGCTTTAACAAGCTGCTGTTTTGCGGCAATGGTCAAACCGGCCTGGTCTATTTCCATATTATTCTTCTGAGGGGATTGGAATGTTTGTGGCAGGGGAATGAGCCGAATGGATTGCCAGGTATAAAGAGAGTCTGAGTATGGTAGCACTGCAAACGCCGCTTTGTAACGATTGATATTGTAAGATTTTGAGGAGAGCGAAGCGAATACAAGAGGATGGTCTGGGAAGGCAAAATTTCGACTGACCGCTCGACTCAAGCGCAGGCTCTGTCCCACGAATTCTGGATCTCCTATACCCACATCGGGTAGAATGAGAAGTCCCTTTTCGGCTAATTGGCGGATTTTTTCTATTTGTCCCAGGTAGTTCAGCGCCGCAAGACTGTTTGGTTTTTTGAGATCCAGTAAGACGACGGGTGTACCAGTTTCCTCGACCGCCTGTAGTAAATAGCGCAAGCCGTGACGCTGTCCAAAGGGGCCGGTGTGAGCGCCGTCCCAGCGGCGGAGGGTCTGAGCAGGGGTGAAGCCGGGCATCAGATCATAAAATACCAATAGGAGCGGGGCTTTATAGGAAGACGAAAGCGCAGCAATGGGGATCTGGGGGGTAGGGGGCGCCGCAGGCTGACCTTCACCATCCAATATCGTGGCAGATAGGTTTTCTACCTGGTGGGTGGAGGCAAAGCTGGGGTTATTGATCTCGATAACAACGTAATCCAGCTCTGTCTTCCAGTAGATTTTTGGATTCAGACCGTGAACTGGCTGTTGATTCTGATCTTCGATGGACGGCTCGTGCCCGTTGGTTGCCCAGATATGGAATTTAGCCAATTTCAGATCTTTGATCTTTGAACGAGGCCTGAACCCGACGTTAAGCTCAATGCTGATATTTGGCTGCTGGGGGAGATCCAGAAAATCCAAGCGGAATTGGATTTTTTCATTGGAATGGCGGGCGTAAATGGCGACCAAGTCTTGGGCTGGGTCGGCCAGATTGAGTCTGTCGAAGTAAATGAGATCGGCAAACATCCACTCATCAAATGGGGATGAAAAAGAACTGGAAGGAAAGATCCCAAAGCAGCTTGATAGCAGCAAAAAAACCACAGCGCTGAGAAAAACTGTTTTCAATTTCATGAGCGTATTATAAACAAAATGCGCTCCAGGACCGGCAGGCGCTGGAGCGCAGAAAGGATAGTTTGCAGCATGGTTTAATCTCTGTTGCGGTTTCCCAAAAGCAGCAAGGCGTAATACATCAAGGTGGATATTGCTTGGATTGCTGCCGCGACGTAGGTTAGGGCGGCGGCATTCAAGACGCTGTTTACTCCGGCGGCCTCTCCCTGGTAGATGACGCCGGAATTGAACAACCATTCCTTTGCCCGGCGAGTGGCGTCGAACTCCACCGGTAAAGTCACCAGGGCAAATAGCGCAGTTGCGGCGAAAAGGATCAAGCCGATCCAGGCCAGCCTTTCTCCAAAAGCAGATGACATCAGTAACCCGACCATGAAAATGACAGGCCCCAGCCAACTGCCGATTTGGACGGTGGGAACCATCGCAGAGCGGATTTTAAGGGGAGCATAAGCCTGCTGGTCTTGAAGCGCATGCCCCGCCTCGTGAGCGGCTACGCCTGCGGCAGCGAGGCTATTGCTCCTGTAGACCGAAGGGCTGAGCCGTAAAACTTTTTGGGTTGGGTCGTAATGGTCGGAAAGAAAGCCGTGGGTTTCTTCTACCCTGACATGACCGAGACCATGGGCGTTTAACATTCTGCGGGCGATTTCGCTGCCTGTCAGGCCGGTGTTGCTGCGCACACGGGAATACCGGTTGAAAGCAGAATTAACTTTAAGTTGAGCCCACAGTCCCAACAAGAGGGCGGGCAAACTGATCAGAATGTAAAGCCCGTAGCCGGGAAAAAATGGAATCATCGCTTCACCTCTTCGTTAAGATATTCTGATGGTTAATAATCTTTTCACAGGCACATTGTAACAAGAGATTATTAATAGACCATAAGAGTGAATAAAAAACACCCGATGAAGGGTGTCTTGCTGGCGTCCCTGGGGAGACTCGAACTCCCGCTTCTGGCTCCGGAGGCCAGCGCTCTATCCACTGAGCTACAGGGACGTTGTTTATAGCGGTCATTTTACCATGATTAAAAGGGCTTGAGTAGATAAAAATCTTCGGTGGCGCTGGGTTGCACGAGCTCTGATTAAGCCCAATCGTCTTCCAAAACCATGAGCTTATTTTGCGAGTTGAAGAAGCTGTGTCCGATAGTTGCCGGGTCGCCCGAAGCCGGCCGGGAGCGCCGGGAAAGATTTTACCCCAGGAGAGAGGCTGAAAGCGCTGTCAATTCTGCCTTGATTTCTTTGATGTACCTGGAATTGCCCGTCTCTTCTCCAATAACCGCCAGTTGGTTCTTTTTGTGCGCCAGTTCGGCGCACAGTTGATAGAACCGGTTTGTTTTTCTAAAACGCCCTCTAAAAAGCGCTTTGATCCGGGCGGCTGTTTGCAACCAGGCCGAACAAGCCGTTTGGTATTGGCGGCTGGTGATCAAGCCTTGTTGCACTTCATCTTCCAGGAAACGGGCGAGCAATTTTCTTTCGCGGGAAATTGTCCAAAAGATGAAAAATAACATGGAAAGCCACCCAAGCCAATCAAACGAAGTTGTCAAAAAGATCCCTATTCCATCTGTGAAGAGTTTTGAGATCGTATTATGGACTGAATGGAGGATCACGGCTGCCAGCCAACCTGCGATTGGTGCAGCCCATCGAATGCTTCCTGAATGGCTTAACCTTCTCAATGCCAGCCCGATGCCAAAAAAGGCAGTATAAAAGGGATGTTGCCAGCCTACCATGACGACCCTGACGATGATCATGGCCGCTAACCCCTGCCAGCCGTTTTCTAAAAAGCCGTAGGAGTAGATGTAATAGGTATTTTCTGTGGCGGCAAACCCCAGAGCTGTGATGGCAGCATAGACGATGCCGTCTAAGATCGAGTCGAACTCGCTCCGAACAAGATAGAAGACCAGCAGAACTGCAAGGCCTTTCAGGCTTTCCTCAACGATTGGGGCTACAAATGTGCCTGTAGTAAAGGAAGCAAGTGTTTCTGACCCGGTGAAGATATAGACTCCTGTTCCCATCATGGTGTTGATAAGAAAAGCTGCGCCAGCGGCGATTACAGCGCCCCATGTAAAGGCAACGCCCAACAAAACGCCTGGCTCCTTTTCATAACGGTCGAGCCAGTAGATGAAGAGGGCAAAGAGCAGCATGGGGATAAAACCAAAAAACACCGAAACTAGAAAGCCCATAGCATCACCGTGAGGATTAGAGGCAAGGTTGTTTTATGAAAATCTATTCCCGAAAGACGATGCCCGTTCTCTCGATGTACGCAGAAAATGGGTCAAGGCCAAGCGCGGTAAGGACTTCATCGGGACGGCCTGTGGCTTGCTGGCCTGCCGCGAGGCGCATAAAAATTCTGTGGTTGCCAGCTTGCCGGATTGAATTTTCAAGCTCCAGGTTATAAACGAGGGGGCGCAGATCGTATTTTTTTCCGCGCCTTTCCCTGATGAGGCTCTCTGATTGCAGGAGCGTTTGGATACGGTCCTTGAGCTGCACGGCGGCGATTGCTGGGGAGATTTCTGCCACGTAATCCGCCGCGATGACCCTGGTTTGGGGGGAAGGGGCGTTAAGGGGAACTTCTTCTATGGCGTTAATGGTGATGCCCGGCGGAAGCGATTTTTCCAGGGTGGATCGAATTTCTTCATGATTTATCTGGTTATTGTTAATCCAGACTTCGATCAACTCGTTCCTGCCGGTGATCCCTAGTGGAAGGGGATTGGCCTGGTTCAGGCGGGGCTGTGGATGAAATCCCTGGCTGTAAGCCAGAGAGAGATTGGCACGGCGAAAAATCCGCTCCCAGGCTTTGTGAACGTCCAGGTTGCCGGTGTAACGAAAAGCCCCCCCTTTGGAGTAGTAGATCTGGATTCGGATCATTCAGGACGCTGCCGTTTCTAAAATGGTTTTTCGTGAAGGACTTCTGACTTCTGGGCATTTCCATGCCCTTCCAGGGAAAGCGCGCCGCATTTCCGTAAATACCGGAAGGATGCCGCAGGCATAGCAATTCTCGCGACAGTCGGCGCGCAAAACACCTGCCTCACTTCTCCTGAATTCTTCGATCAAATATTGCTTCTTCACGCCGATGTTGATGTGATCCCAAGGAAAGACCTCGTCGAGGGTTCGATGGCGATAGGTGTAGAAAGCAGGGTCCAGGCCGGCTTGCAGAAAAGCGTACTGCCAGGCTTCAAAGCGAAACTGATCCTGCCAGGCATCGAATTTTGCGCCCAGTTGCCACGCTCGATAGATTACTTCCCCGATGCGTCGGTCGCCGCGGGAGAGCCAGGCTTCCAGTTGTGTATCCCTGGGGTCAGTCCAGGTCAGTTTCAGTCCGGGGCCTGTCATTGTCTTGCGGAGGAGCACCTGTTTGGCTTCGATATTTTCCATCTCGTCGCAAGGCACCCATTGGAAAGGGGTGTGGGGTTTTGGGACGAACGTGCTGACCCCCGCGTGAAGGTTGGCGCGCCTGCCAATTTGTTTTCGCCCTTCGGCCAGAACCGCTTTACAAAGATCGGCGATGGCTTGCACGTCTTCAAGCGTCTCAGTAGGATGGCCGATCATGAAATAGAGCTTCAGATTGGTCCAGCCGCGCCTGTAAATTTCTCGGGCGGTCTCAAGCAGTTGTTCCGCGCTGATTGGCTTGTTGATGGTGTTTCTCATGCGGTCGGTAGCGGCTTCTGGAGCCAGGGTGAATCCCCCGGACCGCCGCCCTTTTAGTTTTTCCAAAAGATCAACGGAAACTGTATCAATGCGCAGCGAGGGAAGAGAAATGGTCAGGTGCTGGCTGCTAAAACGTTCTGACACAGCGCTTACGAGCTCGGTGATCTGGCTGTAATCTGACGACGAAAGAGAGAGGAGAGCGATCTCTTCGTACCCGGTATTTCGGAGGGCAGTTTCAATGCTGGCGACGATCTCTGCTACAGGACGTTCGCGCACCGGGCGTGTAATCATGCCGGCATGGCAAAACCGGCAACCGCGCGTACATCCTCGCATGATTTCGATTGCCACACGATTGTGAACGACATCAATATTTGGCACAATAAAGTTCGTCGGCGGGAGCGGCAGGCGAGGAACAATACGTTTTGTCACCGGCAAAGAGCCGGATTCGTCGTTCCGTCTCTCAATGTGCGAAATTGTTCCATCCAGCTTATAGACCGGGCGATAGAATGACGGGACGTAAACGCCGCTGATCTTTGAAAGTGCCATGAGGAGCTTTTCTTTTTGCAGATGGGCTGCTTTCCACTGCTGGTGGGCATGAACGATTTCCAGGATCACGTCTTCTGCTTCGCCGATGACGAATGCGTCCATAAAATCTGCCATTGGCTCTGGATTGAAGGCAGCGTGACCGCCTGCTATGATGAGGGGATGGCTTTTCTGACGTTCGACGGCCTTTAGCGGGATTGAACTCAAATCCAATATGTTGAGGGTATTGGTATAGAGGGTTTCGTATGGAAGCGAGAAACCGATGATATCAAAAGCGGCGAGGGGCTGCTTGCTTTCAAGAGCATAGAGCGGAATTTCATTTTCCCTGAGAAGGGTTTCCATGTCCACCCAGGGAGCATAGGCGCGTTCGGCAAGGACGTCTTTTTGCTTGTTGAGGATATCGTATAGAATTGCCAGACCGAGGTTGGGCAGGCCAATATCATACAGATCCGGGAACACAAGAGCAACCCTGGTTTTGACGCTCTCCCAGGGTTTTATCACTTGATTTAGCTCGCCGCCGACATAACGGCCAGGCTTTTCGACCCGTAGCAAAATTTGTTCGAGACGAGCTTGAATTTCCATCGCAGATAACACAAATTAACTCCTCAAATTAACTACCGATAAGAAAACTAATTTTACCTTAAAGGATCCAAATATTGACTGATGGTCCTCTCTTTTTAGAAAATTCCTTTATACATACCGCCATCCACCGGGATAACCGCCCCAGTGAGATAGGAAGCAGCAGGGGATACCAAAAAGACAGCAACAGCGGCAAATTCTTCTGGGCGGGCGAGCCGGCCAAGCGGGCTTTCGGCTGCCTGTTTCTGATATTCTTCTTCGAGAGAGGTGTTGTTGAGCCGAGCGCGATACGAGAGCAAATCCTGGACGCGCTCTGTTTCTGTCCAGCCAGGAAGGATGGAGTTGAACCGTATCCCATGACTTCCCAATTCCAGCGCAAGAGATTTTGTCAGGCCTACCGTAGCCGCGCGGATGCTGTTCGAAAGGATGAGATTTGGGATGGGTTGCTTGACAGAAAGCGATGTGATTGTTAAAACGCTGGCGTTTTTTGACTTCTGCAAATGCGGGAGGGCGGCGCGGATCAGCCGTACCTGGCTCATAAGAGAGAGCTCGATCGCTTTGTACCAGGCCTCGTCATCAAGACTGGTAAAAGAGCCTGCCGGAGGGCCTCCGGCGTTGGCTACCAAAATATCCAATTCCCCATATTTTTCGACGGTTTTTTGCACCAGGAGTGATGGGATGGTGGGATCTGTGACATCTCCACAGAGAGGAATGACTTCGCCACCGGTTCTTTCTTTGATTTTCAGAGCGGAGGCGGTTAGATCATTTTCTTTCCGGCTGTTGATGGCAATTTTTGCCCCTTCACTGGAAAGGAGATGGGCGGTTGCGAATCCCAGGCCGCGGCTTGCGCCGATCACCAGGGCAATTTTGCCGTGAAGCATCAGGTCCATGGTATGTCTCCAAAGTTTGTACTTATATAATTTCGATGCGGTGGTCAATGATCTCGAGATCTGGAAATGCTTTGCTGCAGAAACGTACGACTTTTTCCAGTTCGCTCATCATAAAAGAACCATTATTGCCTATCATAACACCAACTACAATGCTCTCACCCCAGGAATCGAGCGCGCCTGCCTCGGCTACAGAGAGGTTGAATTCGCGATGAAGGCGAGTCAGGAATGGTTTGACCCGGCTGCGTTTCTGTTTTAGAGATGTACAGCCCGGTATTTGGAGGGTGAGAGTTAGCAGGCCAATGGGCGTCATGTTCTATTTTCAACGTGGAGTTCGTACATACTTTAACCGAAACGAGAGAGGGCGTCAATCCTGAAAAGTCACTCTTGCGGAATGTCCGCCCGCCGGGTACAATGACCCTCGTTTTATATATGTTAATTGGATGTCAAAAAATGGATATTGAGACCGCATACCAGCAAGCTTTGGACTACTTATATAGCTTTGTTGACTACAGCCTGACCAGGGCTTTCCGGTATTCGCCGGAAAAATTTGACCTGTCCAGGATGAAGAAATTACTCGAGCGCTTGGATAACCCTCACCTTAAGTATAAGGTTATTCACCTGGCTGGTACGAAGGGAAAAGGCTCAACGGCCTCGATGATCGCCAATGCGTTGGTATCTGCGGGATACAAGGTCGGTTTTTATACCTCGCCCCATCTGGTTGATTTCACCGAGCGTATTCAGGTGAATGGTCATTTGATTTCGCGTCAAAGCTTTGTGAATATTGTTGAATCGCTGAAACCGCACGTGGAGTTCGTCAAACAGGTTACAACATTTGAATTGACGACGGCCATCGCATTTTTATATTTTCTTGAACAACAGGTAGATATTGCTGTCGTGGAGGTTGGCCTTGGCGGCAGACTGGATGCAACTAACCTGGTTGACCCGCTGGTATCTGTCATTACCTCGATTTCTTACGATCACATGGCTGTGCTGGGAAATACCTTAACCAGTATTGCGACTGAAAAAGCCGGCATTATTAAAGAAAATCACCCTGTTGTCGTTTCTCCACAAAAAGGCGAAGCCCTACGGGCTATTCAAAAGGTGGCGTGGGAGAAAAACGTCCCTATCACTTTGGTGGGTGTAGATTATTTTTTTAAACCAGGCGAGCACTCTTTAGATGGCCAGACGTTGCTGATCTGGCGGAGCGATGAGCAATCCTTGATGGATCGGTATTTAGAACACCCTGAAAGTTCAGAATGGCAGCCGATGAGGTTGAAAATTCCACTTTTGGGCTTTCACCAATTGGAGAATGCAGCCACAGCTTACGCCGCTCTAATGGTTGCCAGAGAGCAAGGCTTAGCAATCCGAGATGAAGCCATTATCCAGGGTTTTGCTACGGTCTTTTGGCCATGCCGCTTTGAAGTGATGCAGCGGGAGCCACTGTTGATCGTTGACTCTGCGCATAACCGTGATTCGGCTCTGCGGCTGAGGCTTGCCATTGACGATTATCTTCCAGGAAAGCCGATTATTCTCCTTTTTGGGGCATCGGAGGATAAAGACATAAAGGGAATGTTTGCTGAGTTGTTGCCCCGGACGCATTTTTTGATTGCTACCGAGTCGATTCACCCGCGCGCTTTTGAAGCCTCGAAACTGGTTGAGCTTGCTCACCAATTTGGAAGCCCTGCGAAGGCTGTAACGCCTGTCGAACTGGCCGTGCAAGAAGCCCTGGCGCTGGCGGAACAAGAAAATGCGGCGGTGGTCGTGGCAGGGAGCTTGTTTGTTGCAGCGGCAGTACGTGAGATCTGGGTAAAAATGGGGAAGTCGCTACAGGTGTTTGAGACTGCAACCGTCTGAGAGAGCTTTATCATGAAATTGGATGATTGGTTTTCACGGCAAGAAAATCCGGATGATTTTTCCTCTTCTTTGAACAATCGAACTGAGGAACTCTACCGGATACCCAATTGCCAACCCGATGATGATGGGTTGATTGAGGCGCCGGTGTTAATTTTGAGAGATATCGTCGTTTTTCCTCATATGATCTCTCCCATCTTTGTCACACCGGGTCCGAATTTGCTGGCTATTCAGGAAGCGCAATTTAACGGCCAGACGGTCATTTCTATGGCATTGCGCGATCCCGAAATCGAGGATCCTCAACCTGAAGATCTGTTGCCAATTGGGGTTGAGATGGCAGTCGGGAGATTGCTGAGCATGCCGGATGGAAACAACTCAGCGCTGGTTCAAGGCCGCCGGCGCGTGGAAGTCCTTGAATTTGTCAGGCTTGAACCGTTCTTTCGGGTGCGCGCCCGTATTATCGAAGAGCCAACCGAGGTCGACCGCAAATTAGATGCGCTGATGCGCACAACGAGAGACCTGTTTGAACGCTGTGTCCAATTAGACCGAAGCCTGCCAGAAGAGGCACACCTGTTTTCGCTCAACATTAGCGAACCAGGCTGGCTTGCAGATATGGTAGCGACTGCAATTTCATTGCCCTTTCAAGACCGGCAGACTCTTTTAATGATCCCTGATCCTCAGGAACGACTTAAGCGGGTTAACCGCATGCTGGCTCAGGAATTGGATGTGCTTCAGCTTGAGGATGAAATTCATAGCCGGGTTCAGAGCGAAGTGGACCGGAGCCAGCGAGAATTCTATCTGCGTGAGCAGATGAAAGCGATCCAAACGGAGCTGGGGGAGGGGGACGTCTGGACGCGCGAAATTGCCGAACTGAGGATGCGGATAGACCAGAGCAAGTTGCCGGAAGAAGTGCACACCCAAGCCTTGAAAGAGGTCGAGCGTCTGGCGCAGATGCCAGCGATGGCCCCCGAAGTTGGAATTATTCGAACTTATCTGGATTGGGTGCTGGACCTGCCCTGGGTTGAAGAAACTGAAGACAACCTGGATGTTCGTCATGCCGCCGAGGTGCTGGAAAAATATCACTTTGGTTTGGGAAAGGCGAAAGACCGTATCCTTGAGTATATCGCTGTTCGCAGTCTGAAACCCAAACGATCCAAACAGCCGATTTTGTGTTTTGTGGGTCCGCCTGGAACCGGCAAAACCTCCCTCGGCCGATCTATTGCAGAAGCGTTAGGTCGAAAGTTTGTGCGGATTTCGCTGGGGGGAGTGCGCGACGAAGCCGAAATACGAGGACACCGGCGGACCTACATTGGTGCGCTTCCTGGACGCATCCTACAAACCATGCGCAGGGCAGGCACGGTCAATCCTTTGTTTATGTTGGATGAGATCGACAAGCTGGGTCAGGATTTCAGAGGAGACCCGGCCTCGGCGCTTTTGGAAGTGCTGGATCCGGAACAAAATTTCGCCTTTTCTGACCATTACCTGGAACTGGCGTATGATCTTTCGAAGGTGATGTTCATCACAACGGCGAATTCGCTGGGTGCAATTCCGGCAGCGCTCTTAGACCGGATGGAAGTGATCGAATTTCCGGGTTACATCGAGGAAGAGAAAATCGAGATTTCGCGTCGTTTTTTGATTCCCCGGCAGATCGAGGAAAGCGGTCTGGAGGAGAAAGAAATTATTTTCCCCGATGCGACTTTGAGGCGTTTGATCCGCGAATATACCTATGAAGCTGGCGTGCGAAACCTGGAAAGGGAAATTGGGCGCATTTGCCGAAAGGCCGCTCGTTTGAAAGCAGAAAACCGGCGGCATTTAAACCGTATTGCGCCTTCAGCATTAGAGAGAATTTTAGGACCTGCCCAGTTTTTTGAGACTGAAGCTGAAAGACAGGATGAAATTGGGGTTGCAACGGCCATAGCCTGGACGGAAAACGGCGGTGAAATCATGCCGGTTGAGGTTCTCATCCTGGATGGAAAGGGTACCTTGCAGATCACCGGCCAGGTTGGGGAAGTGATGCAAGAGTCTGCTCAGGCGGCTTTATCTTATCTGAAATCTCGTTCGCATGAACTCAAGCTGGATTCCACAATTTATGACCGTCTGGATGTCCATATCCACATCCCTGAAGGTGCAATCCCCAAAGATGGCCCAAGCGCCGGGATCACTATTGCAACCGCGCTAATCTCAGCCTTTACTGAACGTCCTGTATATAAGGATGTTGGCATGACAGGCGAAATCACTTTGCGAGGTCGGGTATTACCGATTGGAGGAGTCAGGGAGAAGGTCTTGGCCGCTCATCGGGCTGGGCTGAAGACGGTGATCTTGCCTGAAAGAAACCTGAAAGATCTGGTAGACATCCCTCGCAAGGTACGAGACGATATCAAAATTGTGCCGGTTGTTCACATGGACCAGGTGCTGGAAATTGCTCTTCACCCTCCAACCGAGAGCGAACCGAAAAAGGCGAAGCGTGTCCAGGGGGAGCGGAAGGAAAAGAAAGCGGGTGATGATGAGAACGCTTCTTCGGTCGCTGTGGAATAACCCATTCTTTTGATCTTTTTGACTGGGAACCTAAAAAGCAATGCGGATTGACAAAATTGCGGCTGAAAATTTAGCCGCAATTTTGTTTTCTTTCGACCGTTATTGCGGGTATTTTTCGTTTTGCAAGGTTTTTATGCCGTTTCGGATTTGGCCTAATGTGCGGTCCAATTCCATTTCAAGGCGCGTTAAGGTTTCAAGCACATAGTCGTCCGCTTCACGCTTTTGTATTTCGGTCTCTTGTTTGGCCTGACTAATAATCTGTTCTGCTCTGGCTTGAGCAGCCTGGACGATAGCGTCGCGCTCAACAATTTGTTCGCTTTTTTCCCGCGCCAATGCAATGGTGCGGTTGGCCTCTTCCTGTGCTTGCGCGAGGATGCGATCCTTTTGAGCCAGAAGCTGTTGGGCTTTTTTTATCTCTTCGGGGATTGAGACCCGCATTTGATCGATGATGTCCAACATTCTGTCTTCATCAACAACAACGCTGTGTGTAAATGGTATTGACCGACTTTCGTTGAACAGTTCTTCCAGACGATCAATCAAATGTAATATGTCCATGCGTTCCTCCACCCAGTGATCACAGGAAAAGGTTGCAATTTTCGAACCAATTACCGTAATGAGTAATTATATAATCTAATCTCGTAAAAATGATATCGGAACTACCTGTTGACTTTCTCCCAATTCCTGGAAACGACGGATCAGAGCCTTTTCTACAAAAGAGGGAACCATGCTGCTAACATCCCCGTTCAAAGAAGCGACTTCACGAACCGTTGAGGATGAAATGAAGGTGTGCTGTTCGCTGGTGATCAGGGCGACAATCTCTATTCGGGGTTCAAGATGATGGTTAGCCAGCGCCATCCGAAACTCATGTTCAAAATCGGAAAATACCCGTAACCCACGAACAATGACATCGGCGTTGATTTTCTTGGCGTAGGTAATCGTTAACCCCGAATATCCCTGTACAACGATATTGGTATCATCGGCAAAGGCTTGTTTTACCAGTTTTAATCTTTCTTCGGGTGTGAGTAGCAGGTTTTTCAAGGGTTTGTCGTAAACAGCAACAACCACCTCATCGAAAATACGAGAAGCGCGACGGGCGATGTCAATATGCCCGAAGTGAATTGGGTCAAATGTGCCGGGGAAAAGGGCTTTTACCATCTCTCAGCTAATATCTCCTTTGCCGCTAGTCCAGAAACGCGTTATCATTTTTTCGAGCTCGCGATGTTCTGGTTTAGTAAGTTCTGGGTCTTCTTCAAATAACGCCTGAGCATGTTTTCGGGCTTTTTCTATCAGCCTGACATCCATAAGGTTAGCCATTTTCAATTCTGTGTACCCTGACTGGCGTGTGCCGAGAAATTCACCCGGCCCGCGTTGCTCGAGATCGCGTTCTGCAAGGACAAAACCATCATTGGTTTCCGCCATGGCGGCCAGCCGTTCATTTTCGAGTGCATCTTCATTTTCGGGGATGAGCAAGCAGTATGCTTTGGCATCGCCTCGGCCGACCCGCCCGCGAAACTGGTGGAGCTGCGCCAGGCCAAAGCGGTTGGCACCCTCGACCAACATGACTGTCGCGTTGGGCACGTCAACGCCAACCTCGACGACCGAAGTGGATACCAGTATGTGGAACTCTCCTGAACGAAATCGAGCCATGGTTTCGTCTTTTTCTTCTGGCCGCATACGACCATGGAGCAGCCCAAGTTTGAGATTGGGGAAGACTTCAGTTTGCAAACGGCGGTGTTCCTCTACGGCGGCTTTTGCTTCGCCGTTTTCACCCTGTTCGATTAATGGATAAGTGATGAAAGCCTGGTAATTCTGGCTGATCTGATTGCGAATTAATTGATAGGCTCGCTCCCTTTCAAGTGGGTGAAGCACGTAGGTCTCAACAGGCTGCCTGCCTTCTGGCAGTTCGTCAATGACGGAAAGGTCAAGGTCGCCATAGACGGTTAGAGCCAGAGAACGGGGTATTGGGGTAGCGGTCATGACCAGGAGGTGAGGGTTGCTCCCTTTGGAACGCAGGGCCGCTCTTTGGGAAACGCCAAAACGATGCTGCTCATCAACGATGGCTAGCTGTAAGTGTTTGAACTGAATCGGATCTTCGATCAAGGCGTGGGTACCAATTACCAGCTTGATGTCGCCATTTTCCAATCCAGCGATGATTTGCTGCTTCTCTTCGCCTGGTGTGCTCCCGATCAACAACCGTATCTGTTCCGGCTTGAGCCATCCCGATACTGTTGAGAGACTCTTGACCAGGTTGGTCAGGTTACGATAGTGTTGTTCTGCTAAAATACTGGTTGGCGCCATAAAGGCTACCTGACCCTCGGCTAGGGTTACGATGCCCGCAGCCAGAGCGGCGATGATTGTTTTCCCTGACCCAACATCTCCTTGAATCAGCCGGTTCATCGGCTTTCCAGATGCCAGATCGTTTCGCACGTCGTTTAACGCCCGGATTTGAGCGGGCGTCAACCTGAAGGGCAAGTTTTGCAGGGTATTCTCTATCCACTCATCCGAAACCGTGAATTGAGCAGCACTCACTGACTGCCATGAAAATTTCTGTTTGAGGACGCCGAGCTGCAAGCAAAATATTTCATCGAAAGACAATCTTTCACGCGCCGATTTTAGCTTCTCAACTGTCTCTGGAAAATGGACTTGTAAAATTGCATCCGGCAGGTCGGTTAAACCAGCCGAATCGCGCACTTTTTGGGGCAGAAAATCTGTCAGGCGAGGCGACCAGAATGTAACCGTTTGAAACATTTTTTTTCGAAGCCACTTTTGCGTGATTCCAGCGGTCAACGGGTAAACCGGCACAATACGGTTGGTGACCAGGTGTTCCTGTTCTACGTGTTCCCATTCCGGGTTGTTGATGACGAAGCGGCCGAGGTAGATATCAATTTTTCCTGCTGCAACAATTTGCTGACCGGGTTTTAACTGGTTTTCAATATATGGTTTATTGAACCATGTTAATCGAATAGAACCGGTGCCATCGCTCAGAACCGCTTCGGTGATTTTTTGACTTCCAGAACGAAAGGGCCTGGAGGAAATATATTCGATGGTGCCGAGGATGGTTAGATCTTCGCCGTAGTTGACCTTCGAAATTTGCTTTAATTTGGAATAGTCATCGTAACGCCTGGGAAAATAATAAAGCAGATCTCCCAGGTTTTTTAACCCTAAATTTGCAAGTGTCTTGGCATGGCCTGGACCTATGCCCGGTATTACCGTCAGGGGGGCGTTTATCCCGATGTTTCCAGGCGCCTCTTTGGGTTGAAAAGGGGCGCTTTTCGGCTTGGGCGAGGGAGCTGCGCTGGACGGTTTTGAGCTCTGTGAATGGAACCGCTCCTGGACGGCAGGCTTTACCGCGGTTTCTTTTGGGATGCCGGATTTTCCATTGGTGTTTTCCTGGTCCAGAACCGCTAAAATCGAAGAGATTATCTCGGCGCGTTCTTGAGCAGTAGCGTCCTTGTAGCGGGATATTTTCTCTGAGATAGTTTCAATAAGGTGTTCGGATAGGTTGCTGTTGGCAGCGTCATTCTTCCAAGAGGGCAAAAACTTATCCAATCCTCCGACTACAGCCCGGTCATCGTACTTACGTTCGGTTTCAAGTTTCAGAATGTTTCGTAATTTATCAATTGAAGAAGGCATAAAACAATTTTACCGCAAACTTTTTTATGTATTGCGTCAACCGGTGCGCTTTGCAGATGGGTTCAATGATCTGTTGTTTTCGGGTTTTGGGGATCAGCGCCGCCTGAAATTCCCCCCTTCGACGGCAAAGATGCCGAGAGTGCGAGGGCCGAATAAGGTTGCCAAAGGCAGGTTGATGGGGTGCGCCGTAAAAGGGCTGCGGGGAAAGCATTGTTGAATATGTTCTCGTATCAGGTGAGCATCCTGGGGATTGGCCGGTGCGCTTTGCAGGAGGGCGATATGCTGGAGATAATCAAACTCGTCTAAAAATTCCTGAAAGTAATCCAAAACATGCCGCTGATTGCGGACTTTTTCGATGGGGCTCAGTTTGCCGTCTTCCAACGAAAAAATTGTGTATAAGCCGAGCATTTCACAGACAAATGCCTGAGCGCGGTCAACAAACCCGTTGTGGTGAAGGTAAGATAACCCAGGGATACCAAAAACCGCGTAAATTCTTGGTATCAGGCTGCGAACCAATTTGTCGATCTCAATCAGTGGAAGACCTTTGGAGGCTGCTTCGGCTGCGGCCTGAACCAGAATGCCCAGCCCGATCGAGGTGGTTTGGGAATCGATGATATGCGCTATGGTCCCTCGTTGGGTGCGGGCTGCCTCGGCTGCATTTGAACAGCAGAGGGACAATTCGGCTGAGAGAAAGATGCAAAGGGTTTCGCGGCAGGTTAGATTTAATTCGGAAAAGATCTGAGAGAAATATTCTGGCGGTGGCGCTTTGAGCTGTGGACTGATGGTTTGACTGGCATACAAAGGCAGAGAATTTGGCTTGACTTCGTCAAATTGTTCACACTTTTTTCCGTTTACTTCCACTGTTAAAGGAATAACCCGGACAAGATGCCGCCCGGGAAAGGAAGGTTGAGGGAATTGCGCAGTGCTATCCGTAATGATGCAAATCGGGTTCATTATTTATTATTCAATAGCAAGAATGAATTGGTAGTGGGGCTGGCCGCCTTCGTGTAACTCTATTTCATGATTTGGGTATTTAGACCGGATGCTATTGACGATTTCGTTCACCTGATTTTTGGTGATGTTATTTCCATAAAATAACGTAATTCTTTCTCTTTCTTCTGTGCCGGCTTTTTCAAGCAAGTTAAGGCAAGCCTTTTCCAGCGTATCGGTTGAATCGACGAGTTTTCCATTGTGAAGAGCGATGACTTCGCCTTCGTTCACATGGACTCCGTTGATCTCAACCGAACGAGTAGCCACGGTAATTTCGCCTGTTTCAACCTCAGTTAGCGCTTCGTTCATCTCGAGGACGATTTTATCGAAGTCGCCTTCTGGGTTCAAACGTAGCATTGCGCTCAGCCCTTGTGGAACCGATGTGCTTGGCACAACACGCACATTTTTAACGGTCATCGATTCGGTTGCTTGCGAAGCCATGATAATATTCTTGTTATTCGGCAGGATGATGATTTTATCGGTTGGCAGGTTTTCAAAAGCATGGAGGATTTCTTCCGTGCTTGGGTTCATCGTCTGCCCGCCAGAGACAATTGCTGCAACGCCGAGGCTGGCAAATATTTTCGATATGCCTAAACCGGGCGAAACCGCAACGACGGCGATCTGACCAGGCTCTACCGGGTTGAAATTAATCTGTGTCTCTTGCCTGCTTTCTATTTGTTCCATTTGGGCGATGAGATTCTCGATACTGACTTTTGTGATTGTGCCTATTTTCATGGTGTAATCGATGGGGGCGTAGCGATTCTCCGTAGGGACATGAATATGCATACGGTACATTCCATCCCCTTCGCCCACCTGGATGGAGGTGCCCATTTGGGAGAGGTCGTTGTAAAACTTTTCCAAATCCAATGATTGAGATGGCTGAAAATCTACGACGACCTCATAATCCTGGCCGGGTTCGATTGTCTCCATGGTTTCCGCCAGGTTCATCGCTGACAAAGGTTGGACACTTGTAACAGGATTTTCCAATGGAAGATCATCCAGTCGCCGTAACATGCCCTCAAAAAGAAAGAATAAACCTTTGCCTCCCGCGTCTACCACGCCTGCTTGTTTGAGGACGGGCAACAACTCTGGAGTAAATTTCACCGATTCGTCTGCGGCTTTAACGACAACCTCTAGAGCGGTCTTCAGATCATGTGCATTGCCCAAGACCTGTTCTGAGGCGGCGGCAATATCTTTGGCGACGGTCAAGATGGTGCCTTCTACGGGCCTGACGACCCCTTTGTAAGCTGTGTTCTTTGCCTCATTTAACGCTTTTACAAATGTTTCCGTGTCCATTGTATCGAGGTTATCCAGCGCGCGGGCAAATCCCCGCCAAAGTTGGGATAAGATCACACCGGAATTTCCCCGAGCGCCCATCAACGCTCCCTGAGCGATTGCATGTGCTATTTTGCCGATGTTTTTCTCAGTGGAGTTTGCGATCTCCTGGTAAGCTGCTTGCATGGTTAGCAACATATTCGTGCCGGTATCGCCATCTGGCACCGGAAAAACATTCAAAGCGTTCACGGTTTGCTGGTTTGTCTTAAGCCAAACCATTGCTGCTTCGACTAAATCTCTCAACCCCTGACCATCCAATACATCCAGCGGTGTGTCTGTTGGCTGATGTGGCTTCTGTAGCTCTTCGTTCATGGTACTCCTATTGATAACGGTATTCAGTTCTCTTTGCTTAATCAGGGTTGCTGATGCGCAAGCCGCGCACGTGCACATTCACATCGCCAACTGGTAAACCGGTTGCTTTTTCGATCTGGTAACGCACACTGGCAGCGACGCTTGCTGCAACCGATGTGATCCTAGTTCCATATTCTACAATGATATAGAGGTCTACGTTAACAGAGCCCCCTTTGAAATCAACATCGACACCAAGGTTGGGATCCTTGACAAGCACATTGGCAAGGTCTGCTGCCAGGTTTTTTGCTGCCAATCCCACCAGCCCGTAAGTTTCAAGGGCGGAATAATACGCGATGGTGGCAATGGCCCGTGGGGAAATGTAGATGTTTCCGATTGGGTTTGATTTTTCTCTCATAGTGCAGGCCCTCTAAGTGAATTAACCTCATTTGTTGATATTCGATACGGTTTGTGGTAAAATCTCTTCTTGCTGTGTTGAAGGAATTACGCAATCATTGTGTGAAAGGATAGTAGAAATGGCCAAGTGTGAGGCATGTGGCAAAAAGACAACTTTTGGGCATAATCGAAGTTTTTCGATGCGCGCGACCAATCGCACCTTTCATCCTAATCTCCAGCGGATTAGCGTTTTTGAAAAGGGACGAAAAGTACGCAAAGTTCTGTGCGCAAAATGTATCCGGACGATGGTAAAGAGCAATTAATTATCAGGTTTTTTACAACAGCAAAGATCACGGCCTGCGCCGCGATTTTTGTTTTAAACAGCAGAACGTAAAGCTTTGATCCCGCTGGCAATCCCTTGGGGGTGTTGGTAAATTGAACTGGCGGAAACAATAACCTGGGCACCGGCTCGATAAACTTCTGGCAAGTTTTCGGCAGTAATTCCGCCATCGACTTGGAGCAATGCCTGGGAATTGGCTGTTTTGATCATCTCTTTTACTTCTGCAATTTTGTTTATCATTTTTGGGATGAATTTTTGCCCGGAAAACCCTGGGTTTACCGTCATCACCAAAATGAGATCTACTATGTCAATCACAGATGCGATGTGAGCAGCAGGGGTGCCGGGGTTTAACACAACCCCTGGCTTGCACCCCAGGGATCGAATTTCCTGAAGTGTGCGATGAACATTGTTGTTGTTTTCTATGTGAATACTTATCCAGTTTGCGCCGGCTTTTGCGAAGCTTTCAATATGCCGTTCGGGAGCTTCTATCATCAAATGGACATCCAGAGGGAGCGTGGATATTTTCCGGCAGGTTTCAACGATGAAAGGTCCCATGGAAATATTGGGGACAAAGTGGCCATCCATCACGTCAATGTGAAGCCAATCGACCCCCGCCACTTCTGATTCGCGAATCTGATCTGCCAGGCAAGCAAAATTTGCAGAGAGTATGGATGCTGAAAGCAAGAACTTCTTCTTCGCTGGCATCAGGGCAGTCCTCGGCTGGAGGATAGATATAACCATATGTATAGCCAGAATGGAATCAATCCGCCTGCGGCGATTAACGCGATCAAACCTAATCCAATGCTGACCCAATCGATATCTAACGAGGTTGCCTGAGGTTTTGGCGCTGGTTTTGAAGGAAAGTTTATCGAAGCGCTTTGATTTGACCGCTGTGCAACCGGCTGGCTATCGACAGGCGTATAGGAAGAGGGAGTAGGAGTTGTAACCGTTGTGGCGGGGATATTCGCTGCATACGGGTCGGCCTGTTGGCTGAAGCTGATCAAAATCCGCCCAAGCTGATCGGCGGTGCGATAGCGGGAGGATGGTTCCTTGGATAATACTTTGAGGATAATTTGTTCTAGCGCCTGAGGAATTGAAGGATTGAGCCTGCGTGGTGGGATTGGGAGTTGCTCACGGTGCATCCGGGCCAGCTCGACGGGATCTTCAGCTTGAAACGGAAGTTGTCCAGTCAGAATTTCGTAGAGGATCACTCCCAAGGAATAGACATCTGAGGCGGGGGAAGGGGCGGCGCCGGCAGCCTGTTCTGGGGAGAAATATTGCGGGGAAC
>Ga0067045_1028518_pt1 | contig 31897 bp, 31 predicted proteins | sample TerdegcTABiofilm_FD_59184 | JGI IMG/M metagenome (GOLD analysis project Ga0067045, IMG submission 59184) | Combined Assembly of (Gp0054472, Gp0054536) Wastewater bioreactor microbial communities from Singapore -Terephthalate degrading...
CCATCGGTTTGGTTGAAGGCAATACTGTGCCCCGGGATATCGCAGCTGCCGGCATGGTCAAGCTGCTCCACTGCACAGGTGCGGTAAAGGGAAGGGACGCGTCCGAACAGGAACTGCTGGAAGCTGCCGCTGCATTTACCGACTACAACGATGCGTTTGACATCAGCAAGCTGGCTATTGCTTACAGTGAGGGACTAATCAAAGGCTATCCTGACCGCACGTTCCGTCCCAAGCAGGCGCTCACCAACGGGGAAGCCCTTATATTGATGCTCAATATTATGGAAAAAACTGAATAAGGTTTTATATCACGTATATCAAGGGTATATCAAGGGGACGGTTCTCCTGATATATATCATATATCAGGAGAACCGTCCCTGTGCTTATTACAGTCTGCCGTCCCTTTGCCTATTATGTCTTTCACTTATTGTTTTTTATTACTTTATGCACCGCATCAACAACACTCTTGATGTCTTCTTTGCTAATATAGTAGTGAGTCGCAAACCGCACTACCGGAGTTGGTGAACCGTTGACCAGGATCCCAAGCTCCTTTAGTTCTGAGGACAGGTAATCGCCTGTTATACCTGCACCGGAAAAATCCACCATTATCAGGTTGGTCTGTACCTTATCAAGGTCTACCGCAACACCGTCTATTGAGTTCAATCCTTCAGCCAGCAGCCGTGCATTATCATGGTCTTCCTGAAGCCTCTTGCTCATTTTTTCTATGGCGATTATTCCTGCAGCCGCTACCACACCGACCTGCCTCATGCCTCCACCCAGCATTTTCCTATACTTTCGCGCCCTTTCAACAAATTCCTTACTCCCGGCGAGCACCGAACCCATAGGAGCGCACAGCCCTTTGGAAAGACACACATTGACCGTATCACAGCAATTTGCAATCTGCTTTGCTTCCACATTGAGGTAAGCAGCTGCATTATAAATCCTTGCCCCATCCAGGTGTACCGCTATCCCGTGCTTTTGTCCGACTTCATATACTCCTTTCATCTTGTCGAGGGGTACCACCATCCCCCCCGCCCTGTTGTGGGTATTCTCCATGCATATCAGGGAAGTTTTTGGAAAGTGTATGTTGTCTCCCCTTATTTTGCCCTCCACATCATCCGGCTCCATGACACCGTCCACTTCAGAAACCAGGGCGGTTTGGACACCTGCCAGGTATGCGATTCCACCAACCTCATAGGTATATATATGACACTTTTCACCGATAATGATTTCATCACCACGGTGTGTATGCGTCATAACCGCAACCTGATTTGCCATAGTCCCGCTTGCGGTAAACAGAGCCGCCTCTTTTCCCATTTCCCGGGCTACGAGCTCTTCAAGCCTGTTGACTGTTGGATCGTCGCGGTACACGTCATCTCCCACCTCAGCCCTGTACATTGCTTCTCTCATCTCCTGGGTAGGTTTGGTTACGGTATCGCTTCTCATATCTATAAAACTCATTCGTTCTACCCCCTTTTGCTCCTTTATTCGGCAATATATATTATATAATTTCTAGGGAAAAAAGAAAAACCCTTCCAATAGGAAAGGTTCAGGCAAGTTTCGTCATCCGGTTGCTCCACCTGCCGCATCTGTCTCCCCAGCAGGCTACTGCTTCACCATTCTTCATTATTTCGATTACTTCGCACAGATTGGCACACCCTTTACAATCCAACGGTCTAACCGAAAACTCACATTCTACAATGTCTAAACCGGTAAAGCTTGTATATCCCTTTCTTTCGGCTGCATCGGCGGAAAGCAGGGCAGCGCCTATAGCTCCCATAACATCATGATGAGGCGGCACATTTACCTCCAGCCCAAGTTCTTTTTCAAACGCTTTCACTATTCCACAGTTTGCCGCTACGCCTCCCTGGAAAATCACTGGTTCCAGTATCTCCTTGCCCTTACCCAGGTTATTTAGGTAGTTTCTCACCAGCGCACTGCACAAACCGAGAATTATATCCTCTGTCTTATGTCCCAGCTGCTGCTTATGTATCATGTCCGATTCCGCAAATACTGCACACCTTCCTGCAATTCTGACCTCAGCCGTTGACTTCAGTGCAAGGGCCCCGAATTCCTCTATGGGTATACCAAGTCTTGAAGCCTGCCTATCCAGGAAAGAACCGGTCCCAGCAGCACAAACGGTATTCATTGCAAAATCCGAAACAATCCCATCCCTGAGAATTATAATCTTCGAATCCTGTCCGCCAATCTCCAGTATGGTTTTTACCTCGGGATTAATATGAAGCGCCGCAACCGCATGGGCTGTAATCTCATTCTTCACTATATCCGCGCCGATGATAATTCCGGCAAGGTTTCTACCGCTCCCCGTGGCTCCCGCACCCTTGATGTCTATATCTCCCATCCTGCTTCTTAAAGCCCTGATACCCTCCTGTATAACACGGATGGGCTGACCCATGGTCCTGAGGTAGTCCCTGTACACCAGTTCCCTGTTATCGTCTACCAATACTATATTTGTGCTTACCGAGCCTACATCAACCCCTAGATAGTAACTTTTTTTCATGGTCTCGCGCCATCTCCTTCTTCCTTTTAATTAAATCCACAAAGGCTTCAAGCCTGGTGAGATAGCCGGCCTCACCCGTCATCTCATCCAGGACAAGGGTCATAGCCGGAATGTCGTGGTCATGGCTGACCCTGGGCAAAATGCTCTGGGCTACAATCTCCGGCATGCAGGTAAAGGGCAGCAGCTGAATGACACCGTCATAGCATTTTTTCTTATATATAACTGTATTTGCAATACTCTCCTGTCCATGTCCTCCCACAAAATTCTTAAGATAGGGCTTTGCCGCCTCCTCTATTTCCCTTTTGTCGTGCATATGCAGTGCTTCTTTAATTAGATGGTTGACTATCCAATAACTGAGGGTTATCGATTTATCCACCTCAACGCCAAGATCACCTAGTTTCTCGGCAATCCCAATACTTACAAAGGGCTCAATAACAGTATAAATCTCTCCCACAATCCCTATCTTCAGGATATCCTCATCCGCCGTTTCTACCTGTTCCATTCTTCTCCTATAATCCCGGATCAGAGAATTAATCTCCCTGGTTCCCTTCACCCCATGCACTTCAGAATGGAATGATTTCATCAATGAGCTTGCACTGCCCTTTTTTATTTCCCTCGGCCTAACCTCCCAGCCCAACCTCTCCAGGTTGTCCATTTCTATTGATACCCCGGTTGCTCTTTTGATGGCAGAAATCACCCGAAAGATACTTTTACCTCCCGTTAACAAAGAAATCCTGTCAATGAAATCCCTGACGTTTCCCTGGGGCCTTTCCAGCACTACCATCTCAAATCTATATCCTAAATCCTTTAGTATTTCCCTCTGCACCTCGGCGTAATAACCGAAGCGGCAAGGACCGCAGCCCCCTGCCATCACTATTGTATCTGCGCCCTTTTCCAGGCTTTCAATATAGTTGCCGATATTTATCTTAAGGGGCAGGCATGCAAGCTCCGGCGCATATTTGGTGCCCAGCTCAAGGGTACGTTTTGTGCACGGGGGAGGCACCAGTACATCTACTCCCAGGTCCTCCAGAAGTGCCTTTAACGTCACATAAGCGCTGCCCATATGGGGAAAGGTTACCAGCATTTTGATGCATTCCTCCATTCCAGCATATCCAGGAAGGCCTCTACCCTGGTATCAATTCCGGCTTCCCCTGTATGCTCGTCTATTGTGATCAGGCAAAAGGGCACACCTTTTTTCCTTACCCTTCTTTCCACCAGGTCGCCTACCAGGGCATCAAGCCCGCACCCGAAGGCAACCATGTAAATAATGCCTTCGACTTTTTTCTCATCTATCAGGTACTCCGAAGCAGCCATGATCTTTTTCCCGAAGCTCCAGAACATGGCCTTGGGGAATGTCTTGGCTATTCTATCTATCTCGCTCTCCCGTATCATATCCTGGGTAATTATGCCAATCCCTCTTCCCCTTATTTTTCTAATAATATCCATGCTTGCATAGTTGTCATAGATGTTATAGGGATGCCCTATCAGGCCTATTTTAATGCCTTCTTTAAAACTGCTGGGTTTTCCCCCATGCATGGCCTCCAGGGGGGTTAACCCTTCTTCCATCTTCCTCTGAAATTCATGCAGCTTTTGCAGTGACGATTTGTAAGCGCTGTATATTCTGACAACGTCCCCGGTTATATACCGCCCCGCATCAAGAACTGCTTTTCTCAGGGAAGAGTTGTTGTTTCTCATATTAACTGTTACATCGATTACTGTCGGAAGGTCATTTACAAGGCTTACCACCATATCGGGCAGCCCGCAGAACTTTGGGCAAATATATTCACTGCGCTGTACGCTTATCAGTCGCGGAATAAAAAGAAAATCAACCCTGTCTTTCAGGTCAATGACATGTCCATGAAACAGCTTTATCGGCAGGCAGGCGTCATCAACGCTGCAGTTAACCCCATCGTCCAAAATCTTCTTATTGGTTAACTCTGATAACACGATTTCTGCACCCAGTCTCTCAAAAAACTCTTTCCACATAGGATAATAGTTATAATATAGGAGCGCCCTCGGAATACCCACCCGCGGCTTCATAGCAAAAACCTCTTTCTCTGAAATCGTTGTTTAGTATACAGAAGTTATTTTTGCCATCAGGAAGGATTTTTAAACAATCATCTGAACTATTGAACACCTCCTCAGCAAGCGTCTTGTTCATTTGGGTATGTACATTTTCTAATTATTGGGTTATACTATACTAAAGCCCATAATTAAGAAGTCCAGATTATTGAATTTCTCTCTTGTTATTAGCCCATGAAAGTAATCGGGCACCTTCTAATTTCGTGGGCAATAGAAGCGAGGAGGTTTTCTCATGTACAACGATAAGACGTTAAACTGCAAGGACTGCAATAGGGATTTTGTTTTCAGTGCGGCTGAACAGAAATTCTATGCAGAAAAGGGTTTTCAAAACGAACCCGCAAGGTGCCCAGAATGCCGGGCTGCAAAAAAAGCTACCAGCAGGCGTGGAGGCAGGCAGGATAGGCAAATGTATAATGTTACCTGCAGCGCTTGTGGGGCTGCTACACAGGTACCCTTCAAGCCAAGCGGTGACAGACCGGTTTACTGTAAAGATTGTTACAGCAAAAGATAAGTGGAAATATAAAACCCGCCTCAGGCGGGTTTTTAATATCAGGGGACACACCTTAGTCCTCATCCTCGGATAGTTCTGCCATCCTCTCGGATATTTTCATAGCTGTCCTGATCCTCCTATTCACCATGCTCCACATCATCAGTACAAAAAACACCATCCCAACAGCAAACGTCGACGAGTACAGAGCAAGGAAATTGAATACACCATGAAGCAGTATCGCCAGTACCAGCCCTGTCCTAATCAAGTTGTTCCTATACTCGTATCTGCTGAATTTTGCAAGCCCGAGGGCGTACCCCCACATGCTCGAAAATAGGACATGCCCGGGAACAGAAAGGAAAGCCCTACCTACAAATACGCCCGCAAGAATGCCCCCGGATCTCGCATTGACAAGGTATCCCACATTCTCCATCGATGCAAAGCCGAGAGCAACCGCAGCCGAATAGACAATGCCGTCCATCGGCTCGTCGAACTCAGCATGATGAAATACTATCTTTTTCACTACAAGGTATTTGGACAGTTCTTCAACAACCGGGGCAAACAGTATAACCACCAGTACGCCCTGCCCGGAAAATACGGTCTCAACCAGCGCAGCAGGGAAGACAACAACCATTCCGTATATGAACATTTTTATAATCAATCCCTTTGGCTCAGGCTGCAGGCTGTCCCTCTTGTAGAAGTACCACAGCCAGAAAACCCCCGGGGCAAATGCAAGTATTAGAATAGTATTCATCAATAATTCCTCCGTTCTTCCTTAAGTATAGAACTAATCTAAGCCATGACCTCGTTTTTACCCTTTGACTTTGCATTATACATCAACCGGTCCACCCGGCGCACAATCGAGTGAACATCATCATCTTCCCTTACGGTATCTACCCCAAAGCTGCAGGTAACATTACCCCCCCACCCGAAGCCATACTCCGATATACTCTTTTTCAGTCTATGGGCCAGTTCAACCGCATCCTGCTTGCCGGTGTTTGGCAAAAGTATGATAAACTCTTCTCCTCCCCACCGTGCAAAAAAGTCGGTAGCCCTAACTGAATTCTTTACTATGGAAGCTATGGCCGCGAGAACGCTATCACCAACCTGGTGCCCGTAGCTGTCGTTAATCTGTTTGAAATCGTCCACATCAAAGATGATTATTGACAAGTCTGCTTTGTACCGTTTAGCATAATCAACGTTTTTCTTCAGTTCCTCTTCAAGCCTCAACCTGTTGTGTATCCCTGTAAGCTGATCGATTGTTGACAAGTAGAGCAATTCCTTCTCGTAGGCATAGTGTTTTCTCTTATACCTGTTAATCTGGTATGATGATACGCCGGTAAAGACTATGGTAAGCGTTATATATACCACGGCTGCTGAAAACTGATTAACCTTAACCATTCGGGTAACCAGGGCAGACACTGTAAAGAACCCAAGGGCAACAGCAGTCGAAGCCCCAAGCTTTAATACCCACCTGTTGGGTACCAGGTATATTGCCAGAATAATGGTTATTACACCAAAGGACTGTATTAAAAAGTCAGGAGTTTCATAAAGATAGTATACTTGCAAGAAAAATACTCCACATAGGACCTCGTATGCCGTCACCCAATAAAAATACCTGTCAGGGCCAATAGAGCCTACACGTGTCGCGAAATACACAACCAGCAACAGGAATACCGACCTGTTGGCCAGTATTATTCTAAACGTGACGGCATCCCTTATTAAAAAGAAGTCCGGTATAATAAAAAGAAAATATAATACGCCCAGTCCAAGAGAAATCAGCTTGATCGCTTCAGTTAAACCGGCAATGTCGTGAGCCCGGTATTCTTTTTCCAGTTCCCTGTCTGCAAACTCTCCCAGGGCCGTCAACTCAACAGCAGGTTTGACCTCATTTATACCATGCATAGAATTACCCCATTACCGATCATGTGTTATGTTTATTATAACTGATAAGCGTAACTATGAAAACACGTAACTATGAAAACCAGTTGACTAAAACCCGTTCAGTCATTATAATTAATTTGCGTTATCCCAATTATTCAATGGAGAGATGTAAACATGTTTGACTTAAAAAAGGCGCTTTCTGAATGTCAGTTGTTCAATAAATTTACAGAGATTGAAATATCCGATATGCTGGTCAACACCCGGTACAGGATTAATGCGTATTCCAGGGACCAGGTCATAGCTATAGAAGGCGATCCTGCCTCCAGCATCGGAATAGTGCTTGAGGGTAATATAGAGGTGCAGAAAAGCTATCCTTCAGGAAGAAACGTTACGATAAAAAGGATGAAACAGGGAGATATCTTTGGTGAATCCCTTGTTTTCACTAAGCAAAACAGCTACCCTGCCACGGTTATATCGGTTAACAAATCAAAGGTGCTGTTCCTATCGATGCACGATATCATAAAAATTTGCAGTACCAATAAAACCTTCCTGTTTAACTTCATGGGAGTACTGTCAAACCGTATACTGATGCTGAACGAAAAACTAAAGAACCTGTCCTATCAGACTATAAGGCAACAGATAGCAGACTTTATAATGCAGGAATACAAGAAGCAGAAAAGCAGTACGATAATAGTCCCCTTTACGAGAAAGGAAATGGCCGAGCACTTCGGAACAACAAGACCGTCTCTTTCCAGAGAACTGGTCAACATGAAAAGAGACGGCCTTATCGACTTCACAAAGGATACAATAACGATTAAGGATTTGAGTGCCCTTGAGGATACCCTGTTCTAAACTGTATCCCTCCCAAAATAATTGCAGCCCCACCGGAAAAAGGCAATAAAAATCCTGGACATTAAAAAAGTAACTGATAATGTGCTAAAGGTAGTAAGCCAACTCCAGTCTATATATCGAATGAGATTGGTATACAACTCAATGGGGTATTCTATAGCAGTCATACCTGCGCTAAACAATACGGCATAATAAAGGCTCGGCCAGAGGCCTCGTTCCCTGGTAAGTTGATTATATAAAATGCATAGGACAGGAAATACCCATATTTCAAATAGGATACTCGTATCAAAATGATCCGGCAACAAACGGATAGGGTATTCTATTAATTTCTGTTCGACGACCAAGCTACCCCACACAAAATCAAGAACACTTTTAAATAAAAAAATGACGACCCAATCCCGGAAATACCTCCAGTCTACCGCGAAAATCAAAAGCAATAAAGCAATCACCACTGATGATATGATAATGATTTGTTCTGTCAGAGTCATATCCGAACCGCTCCCCTTTATACTCATACTCTTTCAAATATTAGTATGAACTTAAGCTATGATTTAAATCCGCCTGTCCACGATAGTGTCGCATGGATAAATTATAGGATTTTTATGTAAGATTATGAGAGGCGCGCTTCTAATCAATCAGCCTGTTCATCTCTTCAAAGAGTATTTGTATCCCCGACCCGATATCCTCCTTTGTTAGTCTTGATATGCATATCCTGATTGCCTTTTGTTTGGCTTTCTGTTCAATATAGAAGGATTCCGAAGGTGAGACATAAATCTTTCTCTCCTTTAATCTGTTCACATATTTATCCATATTCATCGTTTCAGGCAGCTTTATCCAGACAAAGAAGCCTGTTTCAGGAATAAATGGCACCATGGCCTTTGTGTCAATCCTCCGGATATTTTCCCTCAGGCAGTTCATCTTTTTTCTGTATTCCAACTGAGCCTTCTTAACATGGCTATTATACATTCCGCTGTTTATGAATATTTCCAAAGACCCCTGGGCCAATACCGAGGTGTTCAGGTCATTGCACCTTTTAAACTTTAAAAATTCCGTTTTCAGCTGCTCTTTGAGTATAACGGCTCCTATTCTTATACCCGGCATAAAGGATTTTGAAAAGCTTCTCACATGTATTACCCGCTCATCTATATCATAGTAATGCAGGGGCAGCGCTTTTTTGTTTGTGTCCAAATCCCCAAGATAATCGTCTTCAACTATATAAACATCATACTTTTCTGCTAATTCCACAATTTTCATCTTCTCCTTTTCCGAATAGCCGGTACCCAATGGATTATGAAGCCTCGGTATGGTGTAGAAAAATTTAATGTCTCCATGTTTGAACAGCTTCTCCAATTCATTAAAATCTATCCCGTTCTCATCCCTGTCTATACCGACTACCGGGTATTTGTTCAGCTCCAGCCATCTCAGCATCTCACCATATGTCGGCTGCTCAACCAGGATATTTTTCCTGCCATTCGGAAATGACATTCCCGATAATATGCTCAGCCCTTGCTGCGAGCCGGAAGTGATAAATATCTTTTCCGCAGTGGTGAATATCTGATAATCGCTGAAGAACCTTACCATTACTTCTCTTAAGGATTTCAAGCCCTGGGCGTCATTATAGGAAAACAATTCCTGCTTATACATCTCTATGGCTTTATTGATGCTGTGATTGAATTCCCTGTAGGGCAGCAGTTTCGGGTCCGGCATCGCCGTGGAAAAATCGATCGCACCGAATTTGTCCTTGCTTTCAGGGTTGTTATTTCCTACAAGATAAAACCCGCTCTTGGGTATAGTGTAAACCCTATGGTTTAACTCCAGCTCTCTGTATGCCCGTACCACTGTTGATTTGTTGCATCCGAAACGGTCTGCCACAGCTCTGATGGAGGGCAGCCTGTCCCCCTGTCTTAGCCGGTCGGATGCAGCCAGTTTCTCGATGTATTCTATTATGTTCAGATACTTCATAATATCACTCCCCATATGCTGTAAGCCGTACAATTCTTATGCATGCGGCACATTGTTGTGTTTTTCCTGGAATACAAACTGCTTTACGTTTCAAACGTATTCTTGACTCTATATTATCTGTACCGGTACAGATGCTTGTTTTTTGCATTGTACCGCAGCCCTGCACTATATATATTTAGATTATAACAAATACCAAATTAATGCAAAGGAGATAATGCCATGAACGATGCAAAGCTGAAACATATCCTGAATCTCCATCCCGTTGTGCATACCGAGATTACAAGGGCTGAAAACACCGCTCTGTTCACTGCGGACGGCAGAAAAATGGTTGATTTCGAAGCTGGCATATGGTGTACCGCTTTGGGTCATACCAATGCCCGGATAAATGCTGTTATCGAAGGGCAGATAAGCCGAATCATGCATACCAGCTTCAGATTTACGGGCAATATCGCGGAGACGTGCGCTGCTAATTTATTGCAGGTACTTGACTTAAATAACGGGAAGGCAGTTTTTTTGAGTTCCGGAAGTGAAGCCGTAGAACTGAGCCTGAGAATCGCCAGAATGATCTCCGACAAAAGATATGTATTATCCTTTTCTAACTCCTATCTGTCTGCATACTCTTCCTTTTCCTCTCCCCGCGATAAAAGGCTTTGGATGGAAATAGACTTTGAGAAGTGCAGCAGCTGCAAAAACAAGGAATGCTTTGGTAAATGCAATGCGCTGGAAGGCATTGATTTTGGTGAAATATCGGCTTTTGTCCTGGAACCGGGGAGCACCTCAGGCCGGGTCCTTTTCCCTCCATATAAGCTGGTAAGCTTTCTTGCCGGTGAAGTCAGGAAAAACGGTGGTTCGGTCGTTATTAATGAGGTTACTACCGGCTTTGGCAGAACCGGAAAATGGTTCGGCCATAACCACTATGACTTGAAGCCCGATATCGCAGCCTTGGGCAAAGCTCTTGGCAATGGATATCCTGTCAGCGCCGTAGCTGTCAGCGGAGATATCGCAAACCGGTTGGAAGAGAAAAACCTTCGCTATGTTCAGTCCCATCAGAACGACCCGCTGGGGTGCTCGATAGCAAATGAGGTCATCAACATATTAAGGGATGAAAATCTTATAGAGCGCTCCGAATCCGTTGGATTGTTTTTTATGGATAGGTTAAAGGAAATCCGGGACAGTTGCCCAATTGTAAAGGGAGTCAGGGGAAGAGGCCTGATGCTCGCTGTGGAACTGAATATAAGGGATGCAACCGAAATCGTTTTCGAAAAGATGCTCCAGCATGGTTACCTGATAGGCACTACTCCGGCATGGAACGTTTTAAGGTTCTATCCCGCCCTGACTATAGCTGAGGATGATATCGTAAAAATGTGCAGCAGCCTCAAAAAAGTGCTGAATGGGTTAGTATAGATATAAATTGGATGGTAGAAGATTATTCCAATTGGCAGTATGATTACAAAAATAAGCTGATATAATTAAAGTTGGATGGTACCAATTCCAACAAACAATATAAAAAAGAGTGATTTGATGCGCATCACAATAAACCGGAATGTAAAGACACCTATCTATTTGCAGATAAAAAACCAGATACGCGACAAGATACTCTCCAAGGAGCTTCCCGAGAGCTTTATTCTCCCGCCGGAGCGAAGGACTGGACTATACCTCAAGAATATTCATCAACCCTGGGGATACGGTAATAGTTGAGGAACCTACTTTTTTCGGGGCAATCCAGATATTCAGGTCGTCGGGGGCTAGAATTATGGGAGTGCCCATCGACAAGGATGGAATACGTACAGACTTACTTGAACCTCTTCTTGTCAGGCATAAGCCAAAGTTCATATATACACTGCCCACTTTTCAAAACCCGTCGGGCGATACCATGAGCCTGGAGAGGCGATACCAATTGCTGAAGCTGTCATATAAATACCAGGTGCCAATAGTTGAAGATGATCCCTACTCTGAACTTAGGTACGACGGCGCTCCAATACCGGCTTTGAAGGCGTTGGATAAACACGGATATGTGATCTATCTGAGTACTTTCTCAAAGGTTCTCTTCTCTGGCTTCAGAATAGGGTGGGTCGCTGCTCCCGAACAGGTGCTGAATAAATTTGCTCACCTGAAGCAGCTAACCGACCTTCATGTGAATACTCCGGGGCAGGCGGTCATGGACAGATTCCTGCGTTACGGTTACTATGATGAACATCTTAAAGGCATTCGAAAAGACTATTCACGCAAGAGAGACATAATGCTGGAGGCGCTTGACAAGTACGCTTTACCTGATCTCAACTGGAACAGACCTGAAGGTGGCTACTATATCTGGTGCCGGCTGCCCGGAAAAGTCGTTCAGACCAAAATGATCGTTAAGGCTGCGGAAAAAGGTGTCTCATATGTACCCGGTGATGGATGTTACCCGAATGGCACCCAGGGAGAAAGCTATGCAAGGCTGAATTTTACCTTCTGCAGTCCCGACAACATCAGAGAAGGTATAAGACGTTTAATGGAAGCTGTACAGGATACAATGAAAGATGCCAGGTATCCCACAAACAATTATGAACCCGATATAAACCCTATAGTATAGTATCTGGATAGTATCCGGAAACGGAATTTATTAATGATTGTTTACGGAGGGGATGGAAATGTCCATTAATTATGCTGAAAGGGCAAATCATGTCAAGGCTTCTGAAATACGTGAACTCCTTAAGGTTACCGAAAGGCCGGAAGTGATTTCCTTTGCGGGAGGGCTTCCCGCGCCTGAGTTATTTCCGATAGATGAAATCAAACAAGTCTGCAATTCGGTATTGACGGAAAACGGTATGCAGGCATTACAGTATGGCACTACCGAAGGATACACTCCTCTGAGAGAGCTTATTGCCGGTAGAATGTGCCGATTGGGTATAGATGTACCGGCAGAAGATATACTGATTACCGCCGGCTCCCAACAGGGGCTTGACCTGACCGGCAAGGTTTTTATCGACGAAGGCTCCACATACGGTGCCGGATTTCCAAAACCCGACCGGGAGGACAATGAGCCTGGACAGGAGAAAGAGATTGGTTGAGCTGGCAAACAAGTATGATGTAATCGTAGTAGAGGACAATCCTTACGGTGAGCTTAGGTTTAAGGGCGAAAGCCTTCCCCCGGTAAAGCGCTTTGATACCGAAGGCAGAGTGGTATATTCAAGCACGTTTTCAAAGATCCTCTGTCCGGGATTAAGGGTTGGTTGGATATGCGCTGCGCCGGAAATACTGCGTAAATATGTGTTATTCAAACAAGGTACCGACCTGCACACAAATGTAATGTCTCAGTTCATAATATCCCGGTTCTTTGAAATGTTTGATATTGAGACCCACATCAGCAAAATAAGGGAAACCTATAGGGCGCGCCGGGATTTGATGGTCCAAACCATCGCTCGGGAGTTTCCCGAAGGCATAAAGTATACCCGTCCAGAAGGCGGACTGTTCCTGTGGGTGGAGCTTCCCTCCCATATAAATGCCAGGGATATATTGATCAAGTGCATAGACAACAATGTGGCGTTTGTACCGGGAGGCTCCTTCTTCCCAAACGGCGGCAAAGAAAACACTTTAAGGCTGAATTATTCCAACGCTGATGAAGACAAAATAGTGGAAGGCATCAGGAGAATTGCGAAGATATTGAAGGAGGAATTATGATGCTGGTCAATATTAAACAGGTCGATGCCTTTACCAATATACCCTTCGGAGGAAATCCCGCGGGGGTGGTTACCGAGGCGGACGGGTTGGACGATGAAATAAAGCAGAAGATAGCCCGAGAAATGAACCTGTCCGAAACGGCCTTTGTATCAAAATCCGACGCAGCGGATTTTAAAATCCAATTCTTTACCCCGAGATTCGAACTGGACTTAGCCGGACATCCAACAATAGCCGTTTTTTCAGTGCTGGATGAAGAAGGAAAGCTAGATACCGATAAAAGTATATACTATCAGGAGACCAAAGCGGGGATTCTGCCTGTGGAACGAAAAAAGATTAACGATAAGGAAGTGTTCATGATGACACAGGCATCACCCAAATTTAAAGAGGTTAAGATTGACAGGAGCGAAGCGGCCGGATTTCTGGGGCTGGATGAAGAAGATATATCGGAACTGCCTATTGTGAAAGTATCTACCGGTATATGGTGGATAGTCATAGGGGTAAAAAAGCTGGAAAAACTGGTGAGCCTTAAGCCGGATTTGAAAGTTATTGAAGCCGTCAGCAGGGAGTTTAATGCGGTAGGGGTAACGCCGTTCTGTATCGATTCTTTGAACAAGAGCTATGACTACCATATAAGAGCTTTTGCCCCCCTTGCAGGGGTTAGTGAAGATCCTGTGTGCGGAACGGGAAACGGCTGTGTGTCGTCATATATTGTTAAAAACGGTTTGATAGAATGCGGTAAGGCAGTTAACCTGATTGGCGAGCAGGGGAACGAAGTGGACAGACCGGGCTGCGTATATGTAAATATCAAGAAAAATAGCGGCAGCATAGAAGAAGTAAAAATTGGAGGTACAGCAGTAACCATTTTGGACGGAAATATGGTATTCTAACAACAATGCAGCCGGAGGTGCCTTTATTCCCTCCGGCTGCATTGTTCACTCTATTCCATGAACATCTTGATGTCTTCATCCACACTGGATATCCCGCCGATGCCAAACTTCTCCACAAGCACGTTGACCACATTTGGCGAGAGAAACGCCGGCAGTGTCGGACCAAGGTGTATGTTTTTTACTCCAAGGTATAGGAGCGCCAGCAAAACTATAACTGCCTTCTGCTCGTACCACGCAATGTTGTACGATATCGGGAGTTCATTTACATCCTCCAGTCCAAAGGCTTCTTTCAGTTTCAAGGCAATTACCGCAAGGGAGTAGGAGTCGTTGCACTGCCCTGCGTCCAGGACCCTCGGTATTCCGCCTATATCCCCCAGGCCGAGCTTGTTGTACCTGTATTTGGCGCAGCCGGCCGTAAGGATTATTGTGTCCTTTGGAAGTTTCTCGGCGAACTCTGTATAGTAATCCCTTCCCTTCATCCTTCCGTCGCATCCGGCCATTACGAAAAACCTTTTAACTGCTCTTGATTTAACTGCGTCTATAACCTTATCCGCAAGGCTGATAACAGTATTGTGGGCAAACCCTCCGACTATCTCGCCCCTTTCGATTTCCACGGGGGGTTTGCAATTCCTGGCGTGTTCAATTATTGCTGTAAAATCCTTTGCTTCCCCGTTCTTCCTGTCGGGTATGTGCTTAACCCCATCAAAGCCTACAACCCCGGTTGTATATACCCTGTCCTTATATTCGTCCTTCGGCGGTACCAGACAGTTGGTTGTCATCAGTATCGGCCCGTTAAAGGATGCAAATTCCTTGTCCTGCTGCCACCAGGCGTTTCCATAGTTGCTTACAAAGTGGCTGTATTTCTTGAACGCCGGATAATAATGGGCGGGCAGCATCTCGCCATGGGTATATACGTCCACTCCCGTTCCTTCAGTCTGCTTCAACAGCTCTTCAAAATCCTTCAAATCATGTCCGCTTACCAGTATACCCGGATTGCTTCCTACTCCAATATTTACCTTGGTTATCTCCGGGTTCCCGTATGTTGTTGTATTTGCCCTATCCAACAGAGCCATAACGTCTACGCCGTATTTACCGCATTCCATAACCAGCGCCACAAGGTCATCGGCCGAAAGAGTGTCGTCCAGTGTTGCGGCCAGGGCCTTTTGCATGAAGGCAAATATATTCTCATCCTGGTAACCCAGGGTGTAAGCATGCTCTGCATAGGCTGCCATACCCTTGACACCGTAGACCAGCAGTTCCCTTAAGGACCTTATATCCTCATTTTCTGTCGAGAGGATGCCTATTGTCCCTGCCTTTGCTATCATATCCTCTTCACCGGATGCCTCCCATACCGCCGCATCATGGGTAATACCCTCAATGCTGCCTCCACCGTTGACAAGTTTATCCCTGATTATTTGTCTTAACTCGAGTCCCTTTCTTATCCGCTCAACAAAATCCTTCCTGCTGAAATTCACATTAGTGATGGTAGAAAACAGGCTTTCCATTATGAATTTGTTGACTTCATCATCCTCTATGCCTAGTTTCCTCACTTCCACGCTGTACAGGGATATACCCTTCAATACATAGATTAATAAATCCTGCAGGTTGGCCACATCCTCGGTCTTTCCGCATACCCCTCTCAGTGTACATCCTTTACCTTTTGCTGTTTCCTGACATTGAAAACAGAACATTCCCATCATTCAGACCTCCATCCGTATTAATGTATTTTCTATCGTATTTACTTTTATGTCTTAATTATATTTTCTTTCCGCAGCCATATCCGTAACATATGTTACCACTGCAAAAACATTTTCTCTAAACAACAAATAAAGACAAAAAAAACCTGTTTAGTAAATTAACAAAATCTGATAAAATATAGATTAATAGTTTTACAGAAAATGGATTGCCCATTTGATTACCAGGCGGCTGGTATTAAACTGGAGGTATTAAGGTGATGCACAAATCCAGTTTTTCGCAGAGCCACCCAACTGAGCCCAAAGACCTGTGCGGGAAAGCGGACACCCTGGTAAAAATATCTCAGAAATACGAACGTACTAAGCCTAAGCACTCCTTCAGAACAGCCTATAGTGCGCACACCATCGCCAAAAAGCTGGACTACGAGCATGGAATAGCCTCCAGCCTTTGCATGATGGGCAGGTCTTCCTGGGTATTGGGTGAGTTTGAAGAAGCTATTTCCTATCTGATGGAATCTTTAGAGATTTCAAAAAAAATAGGCGCCAGGCAGGTTGAAACCGATGCGCTGATAGCCCTTGGCAATATTTGTTATGATTCCAGCGATTTTGATAAGGCCCTGGAGTACTATATGGAGAGCCTGAGGATCGCAGAGGAAAACGGGTATAGACAAAAAAAGGCTAATATTCTTAACAATATAGGAGAGATTTACAGAAACCTGGGTGCTTATGATGATGCCCTAAACCATTACCTGAACAGCAAACAGATACACGAGGACATAGGTACAGCTTTGGAGCGTGCCGTGCCCATACTTAATATAGGAATTACCTACTTCGAATTAAATGACTTTGAAAAAGCAAAGGAATTCAGCCTGTTAAGCCTTAAGGCGGCTAAAGAAACCGGTGACAGACTTACCGAAGGCTACAGCTACTATCAGCTCGCGCAGACACATCAAAGCCTTATGGAATATGAATTGGCTAAGCAATACTACTACAAAAGCCTGCAAATAACTGAGGAAACGGGAGACAGAGTCAATCTTGTGCATATGTTGACCTGCATCGGCAGCCTGTACGAAAACCTGAATAATTATGATGAAGCGGTAAAATGTTTACATAAAGCCTATAAAGTATCCCGTGAACTGAAGATAAACGCTCTGATATCCAAAACCTGCTCCTGCCTTGCTGCAATATATGAAAAAATGGAACAGTTGGACATGGCGATTTACTACTATAAAGAACTGTATAAGGCAGAAAGGATGGAAGCAGCCAATAAGCTTGAGCAAAATTTGAAAAGTATCAAGACAATGTTCAAAATGGAACAGGTTCAAAAGGAGAAAGAGATTTATCAGCTTAAAAACGTTGAACTGAAACAGAAGACAGAAGAGCTTGAGAAAAAATCAGAGCTGCTTGCAAAGGAGATCGAAGAAAGAAAAAGGGTACAAAGAGAGCTGGAGCAGGCAAACGAGAAGCTGAGCAACCTCTCCCGGATTGATGAACTTACGGGAATAGCCAACAGGCGTAAGTTTGAAGAGGTCTTGAGGGCGGAATGGTACAGGGCTAAGAGGGACCGGACCCCCATATCCCTCATTTTCATTGACATCGATTATTTCAAACAGTATAATGACACCTTCGGGCATTTGGCAGGCGATGAGTGCATTAAAAGGGTTGCAAAGCTATTGAGCACCACAGCCATGAGAACTTCGGACTTCGTAGCCCGTTATGGCGGTGATGAATTCGTCGCAGTTCTCCCCAACACCGCTTTAAGAGGAGCGAAGAAACTGGCCGAAAGAATGCGGGAAAGAATTGAGAGAATGAAAATAGATCATTATTCCGGCTGTGTTACCGTAACCTTAGGAGTAGCTTGTACAGTTCCCGATGACGAGATCCCCCTTGAAGAATTCGTAAAGGCCGCTGACGCGGCCCTATACCGTGCAAAGGATAAAAGCCGGAACCGGATAGAAGCATTGAATATAAGAGAATAACCCCGTCAGGGTTATTCTCTTATATTTTTTATATGTTCGTAGTAGCTCTTCATATTCTTTTCCGCGCCCTGCTCTGTGGGTACATAGTATTTCGTACCCTCCAGTTCATGGGGCAGGTATGCCTGGTTCACAAAATGCCCCGGGTAGTCGTGGGGATACTTGTATCCCTTGCCATGCCCAAACCGTGACGCACCAGGATAGCTGGCGTCCCTGAGATGTACCGGCACCTCGCCTATTTCTTTATTCTGCACGTCTCCAAGGGCTTTATCAATAGCCAGGTACGCTGAGTTTGACTTCGGCGACAGGGCAACCGTCAAAACTGCTTCCGAAAGAATTATCCGTGCCTCCGGCATCCCGATCATCCTCACTGCTTCAGCGGCGGAAACCGCCACCTCAAGGGCCCTGGGATTTGCAAGTCCCACATCTTCAGCAGCCGCAATGATAATCCTCCGGGCAATGAAGTTAATGTCCTCTCCGGCATGCAACATCCTTGCAAGATAATGCAGCGCCGCCTGCGGGTCACTCCCCCTCATGCTTTTTATAAAGGCAGAGATTACATCATAGTGTTCATCCCCCGATCTGTCATACCTCAAAGCCTTCTCCTGGATTGAATTCTCCGCCACTTCCAGGGTGATGCTTATCACCCCTTCATCATCGGCGGCAGTAGTCTTCAGCGCAAGCTCAAGGGCATTGATTGCGCGCCTGGCATCCCCGCTGCTGCCCACTGCGATATGTTCCATCGCTTCTTCCGAAATACGGATTGGGCTGCCGTTCCACCTGTTGTCCAGTTTTTCCAGGGCTCTCTTCAGGAGATATTTGATGTCTTCCCGCTCCAGAGGGTAAAATCTGAATATGGTGGAACGGGAGATCAGCGCCTTATTTATTTCAAAGTATGGATTTTCTGTGGTAGCCCCGATGAGCACCAATGAACCTTCCTCCACATAGGGCAGGAGTACATCCTGCTGCCCTTTATTCAAGCGGTGTATCTCATCGAAGAATAGCAGTATTCTGCCCGCAGGGGTTAAGATTTGGTTCCGCGCTTCATCGGCTACCGCCCTTATCTCCTTGACCCCCGCAGAAACAGCGCTTAACTGTTTGAACGGATAACTGCTCTCTCTCGCAATTATCCTGGCAAGGGTTGTTTTCCCCGTGCCGGGAGGACCGTAGAAAATTGCTGTGGACAGCATATCGGCTTTAATCAGCCTGTATAGGAGTTTGCCTTCACCGATCAGGTGTTTTTGTCCGATGAAATCTTCAAGGCTTTCGGGCCGGATTCTATGGGCAAGGGGCGTGTTCATGGAATAAACACCTTTTTCACATAGGGTGAGGTCATACTCCACAGCATGCCTCCGTATGTCAATTCAAACCTCAGTACGTCGCCTACTTTATAATCAATCCTGCAGTCATGTATATCCAGTAAAGTATGGTCGCTGCTGCCCCCAAGGATAATTATACTTTTATCGGCGGGGATTAGGGTATCAGGCTGGAGGTCCTGCTTTCCAACTGCAATTATTGCTCTTTTCCTTATCCCCCTATCCTCAAACACCGGTATTTTGCCAAAGGCATCCACTCCTATTTCACCAATGGGTACGGACGGTTTCTCCTTTATCTCCACAATCTCGGCCTCCAGGACAAAGGTGTCATTGTAAAAATTCTCCCTTTCTATGCCGGTTATAGTTTCCCTGCCAAGAAGCATTGCTTCGCCGATTCTCAGATTATTTATTTTACTGGGTATCTTCCCGTCAAACACCAGGGGCATGCTGCTTGAGTTTCCCCCGGAAACTATACTGAGGTTTATGCCCAGTTCCTCTTCTATTCTCCGGGCAAACCCGGCCAGATTACCCAGGTTGGCCTCGCTCGGTATGACTCCGCCGTAACATGATAGATTGGTTCCGATCCCTGCCAGTTCAATCCCATCCATACCATTGATTTTGCCTGCCGCTTCAACAACGTCGTCAAGCCAGAAGCCTTCCCTCAGGTCCCCGAGGTCAACCATTATTATTACCTTGTGCTTCTTCCCCCTCTGCGCCGCCTTTTGCCCCAGTATCTTTGCGGTTTCAATCTCTGAAATGAGTACGTAATCAGAGTACTCCAGTACATCGTCCAGCTCGCTGATCATGGGTATCCTCAGCAATATTTTGGGGACGCTGAAATGCTGCAGTTTTTTCAGATTGTCGATCCTTGAGTCTGCCAGCATTTGCACCCCACCCCTCAACAGCGCTTCCGCAAGTTCAGGGTATGCGCAAAACCCCTTTGTAACCGCCGCAACCTCTATACCAAGCGGCTTACACACTTCCACAACCCTTTTTGCATTGTGCTCAAGCTTGCTTAAACTTACTTCAACCCTCGGAAAGCTGCTCAAACTACCTCCTCCATTTCCTTGAACTGTATATAATAATAATATTCGATAATGTACAATTTCTCAAATATTTATTATCTTTTTGCCAAATGTAGGATATAATTATATGGAATTAGAGTTTTGTTAAGGGAGTGATTAGATGATACTTACTACTACACCAACGGTTGAGGGTAAAAGAATCAAAGAATATAGGGGCATAGTTAACGGTGAAGTAATAACCGGTGTCAACTTCGTGAAGGATTTCATGGCAGGCCTCAGAGACCTGGTGGGAGGACGCGCCGGCTCCTATGAACAGGAATTAATAGGCGCCCGTGAAGAAGCCCTAAGGGAAATGGAGAAGCGGGCTGCCAATCTTGGCGCCAACGCCGTAGTAGGAATCGATATTGACTATGAGGTGCTGGGCCAGGCAGGAAGCATGCTCATGGTTACAGCCAGCGGCACAGCCGTTGTAGTCGAGTAATAACAAACGGGAACCGGCCACCGGTTCCCGTTTGTTATTACTCTATCCTATATCTTCGTAAAGCGGGTATTGCCTGCAAAGGTCCTCCACCTTTTCCTTTGCCTCGTCCCTTGATTCCGGATTATGTATAACCAACGATATTATGTCCGCAATATCCACCATCGCATCCTCCTTCATACCCCTGGTAGTTACAGCCGGTGTGCCTATCCTTATACCGCTTGTGACAAATGGACTTTCAGGGTCATAGGGTATGGTATTCTTGTTGACCGTCACACCTACATCATCAAGCAATCTTTCTGCTTCTTTTCCGGTAACCCCTTTGCTTCTGAGGTCCACAAGCATCAGATGGTTGTCCGTACCTCCGGATACCAGCCGGAAGCCTCTCTCTCCCAATTCTTCAGCCAATCTCTTTGCGTTTTTCACTATCTGTTTTTGGTACTCAATAAACCCATCTGTCATAGCCTCTTTAAAGCTCACAGCTTTAGCTGCTATTACATGCATGAGCGGACCTCCCTGGGTTCCGGGGAAAATCGCCTTATCTATATCTTTGGCAAATTCCGCCTTGCAAAGTATCGCGCCGCCCCTCGGCCCTCTCAGGGTTTTGTGGGTGGTAGTCGTCACAAAATGGGCATATTCAACCGGATTCTGATGAAGTCCTGCAGCAACCAATCCTGCAATATGTGCCATGTCAACCATGAGCAGCGCCCCGCATTCGTCGGCTATTTCCCTGAGAGCCTTAAAATCAATCATCCTGGGATATGCACTGGCCCCTGCAACGATCAGTCTTGGACGGCTTTCCTCTGCAATCTTTCTGACATGGTTGTAGTCGATTGTTTCAGTTTCTTTGTCTACGCCATAGGGTACAAAGCTAAAATACTTTCCGGATAAGTTAACAGGGCTTCCATGGGTCAGGTGGCCTCCATGGGAAAGGTCCATACCCATTACCGTATCCCCGGGTTTCAAAACCGCAAAATACACCGCAATGTTTGCATTAGCTCCTGAGTGCGGCTGCACATTGGCATGCTCGGCTCCAAAGAGCTCTTTCAGCCTCTCCCTTGCAAGGTCTTCCACTATGTCTACGTATTCACAGCCGCCGTAGTATCTCTTCCCCGGATAACCCTCCGCATATTTGTTGGTAAGATGGTTCCCCATAGCTTCCATTACTGCAGGGCTAACAAAGTTTTCCGAAGCAATTAGTTCAATCTTGTTCCTCTGCCTGCCAAGCTCCTTCATTATCGCTGAATATACCTCGGGGTCAGTCCTACTAATCTTCAGGAATTCCAATCGCTTCCCCTCCAATACATTATTTACTTAATAATGCCATATTCTATATTATATTGTTACGAACAGAATAATACAAGCATGTCTCTTCTAAGAAGAATACCCCGTTATATCTTTTATCACCTCGCCGGCAAGAATTAGACCTGCCACAGAGGGTACAAAGGCTATGCTTCCCGGAATCTGCCTCCTGGAAGCGCAGGTAATCCCCTTATTCGGACAGATACAGTCTTCTTTGCAGCCTGAAACACCTTCCTGGATGGGCTCAATGGGTTTTTCAGTAGAATAAACCACCCTGAGGGACTCTATACCCCTTCTGCGGAGTTCACGCCTCATAACCTTTGCAAGGGGACATATGCTTGTCTCGTAAATATCCCCGACCCTGAACTTTGTTGGATCCAGTTTGTTCCCCGCGCCCATACTGCTAATTATCCTGATCCCCAATTCTTTACACCGGACTATGAGTTCCAGCTTTGAAGATACCATATCGATGGCATCTATTACATAATCCAGGTCTCTATGCAAGACCTGACTGGAAGTATCCCTGTTGAACAACAGCCTGTGATTCTCCACCTCTGCCTTCGGATTTATCTCCAGAACCCTTTCCTTCATAATATCCACCTTGGGCCGCCCAACCGTTCTTATTGTGGCGTGTATCTGCCTGTTTATATTGGTAAGGCAGATATCATCGTAATCAACCAGCACAATATGACCTACACCGGAACGGGCAAGGGCTTCCACCGCATAGCTTCCCACTCCCCCTATTCCAAAAACGGCTACCTTGCAGCTTTTCAGCCTTTCCATGCCCTCTTTCCCTATCAATAGCTCGGTTCTAGAAAAACTGTGCAACACCTCATACTCCTCCATCATCGCAAAAAGTAATAATTCTCCATAAAACAAAAAACCCCCACTATGCCGTGGTCGGTTGTTTTGAACCTGCGCTATCGCAGGTGGGCTCCTCCTGGAAGCTTTACATGTCCTCTCAGTGAAGGCTTATGCGCCACGTCCAGAGTTCAGATCCCTATGTCATGGTGTTGGCTCAAAACTAACCGTAGTCACGTACACAGCAGGGTTGCTCCTCGTGTTCAGTTTTATAATACCATACAGAGCAAAGGTTTTCAACTTTTACAATTTACCATTATTGGTCTTATTCTATTATACTCAATCATAATCACATAAATTCAGATATATACGTGACTAATAAAAACTTATGATTCTAGTTTCTCCTCCAGCCTCGACTTATCAAATCCAACGATGAATTCATCGTCTATGGCGATTACAGGCACCGCCATTATGCCTCTTTGCATAAGCTCTTTTCTCGCATCCGCATCCTTCTGCACATTTTTCTCTTCATAGTCGACGCCTTTCCTCGAAAGATACTCTTTCGCAGTAACACAATGGGGTCATGTGCTGGTGGTATACACTACAACTCTGTTCATGATATCCCTCCTGATTATTGATTATTCCACCTATGTTTTAGAATACCCACATTCATTTAAATATAACATGGTTAAGAATAAATAATGGATGGTTAAAAATAATATAATTTATAGTAGTATGCATAATGCGGGGTGTTCAAATGCCTTTTATTTCAACACGGCAAATACGCCATGAGCTGTGCCTTAAGCAGCTGCGGGAGATGGGGGCCGAAGTCATTGAAGTCCAGGGTGTAATGTTCTTTGTCAAGTTTCAGCTGGATGACCTCAAACTTGTATATCTGTACCGAATTGACAAGCGCAACGATTACTACCTGGAAAGAATAAAGCCTTACCTAACACCAGGCGGAACCTTTCATACCGAAGAAGAAGTAGTTGATATAATAAAAATCGACGTGGAGCAGTTTGAAAACGCGACAAAAAGCAAAAATTTCAGCCTGTTTTTGGATATCACCAAAAGTCTCAGCGCTTCTGTAAGAAACGTGGAGGACCTATTTCTATATTATAACGTATCCAGGGAGGAATTGGTAGAAATAAAGGATGAGGTTGAGAGAATTAAAGAGATAATTCTCAAGGCAGTCAAACACGATAAAAGGGTATACACAGATAAAGAACCGGACACTATCGGCGGCCAGTGACCATCGTATCAGTCAGCAGTTGGCAGTTGCAAGGTCCTGGATCACAGTTCACAGATCACAGATCACAGTTACCAGAGCAAGGCTTACAGATTTCCCCATAAGCATTTCCCTGACGTCTGTGATCTATCATCTGTTATTTGTAATCTAGCACCTAGTACCTAGCACCTGCAATCTACATCTGCGATCTGCCGACTGCGATCTATATCCTACCAACTAATAAGGGAATATTTCAAGCCTGACCCTCTACTTTTATGTGGATCTCTTTGAGCTGCTTATCTTCAGCGGGTGATGGGGCCCCGGACATAAGACAAGCCGCATTCTGCGTCTTGGGAAAAGCTATTACATCCCTGATGCTTTCCCTGCCGGCCAGCAGCATTACAAGCCTGTCAAGGCCGAAGGCTATGCCTCCATGGGGCGGCGTCCCGTATCTGAACGCATCCAGAAGAAACCCGAATTTCTCATAGGCGTGGTCTTCAGTGAAACCGAGGGCTTTAAACATCTTCTGCTGGAGTTCGCTGCTGTGTATTCTTATGCTTCCCCCGCCCAGCTCTATACCGTTTAGCACAAGGTCGTACGCCTGGGCGCGCACTGACCCGGGATCCGTTTCCAGCAGGGGAATATCCTCTTCCACCGGCGAAGTAAACGGATGGTGAACCGCCACATACCTGCCTTCTTCCTCATCGTATTCCAGCAGCGGAAAGTGCGTCACCCACAACAAATTATACGAATTTTTTTCTATCAATCCGAGTTTCCTGCCCAGCTCCAGCCTCAGCTGGCCCAATGAATCAAAAACCACCGCAGGTTTGTCGGCCACCAGCAGGAGAAGGTCTCCCCGCTCACCCTTCATCCTTTCCACTATGGAGTTTATCTCTTCCTCCTTCAGGAACTTTGCAATGGGAGATTTGACTTCATCCCCCGTTATGACCATCCATGCCAGGCCTTTTGCGCCAAAGGGTTTTACGTACTCAGCCAGGGCATCTATCTCCCGCCTGCTGAATCTTTCCCCGCACCCTTTAGCGTTCAGCCCCCGTATTTCGCCTCCTTCTTCAGCGGTCTGGCTGAATACTTTAAATCCGGAAGTCCTGACTAAATCGGTAATATCCACGAGTTCCAACCCGAACCTTGTGTCAGGTTTATCCGATCCGTACCTTTCCATAGCCTCTTTGTATGTTAACCGTTCAAAGGGAAGCTTCAGCTCCACCCCCAGGGCTTTTTCGAATACATCGGCTATCAGCTTTTCGTTCAGGGAAATCACATCGTCCATATCTACGAAAGACATCTCAATATCTATCTGCGTAAATTCCGGCTGCCTGTCCGCCCTAAGATCTTCATCCCTGAAGCACCTTGCGATCTGGAAATATTTGTCCATACCCGAAACCATAAGAAGCTGTTTGAAAAGCTGCGGTGACTGGGGTAGGGCATAAAACTTTCCAGGATTAACCCTGCTCGGCACCAGATAATCCCTTGCCCCTTCTGGCGTGGGCTTAGTCAGCATTGGCGTTTCTACTTCCACAAACCCGTTGGCATCCAGGAATTCCCTGACCGCCATGGTAACCCTATGGCGAAGGAACAGGTTGTTCTGCATCTCCGGCCTCCTTAGGTCAAGATACCTGTACTTAAGGCGAAGCGCCTCCGTTACCGCCGTATTGTCTTCAATATATATAGGAGGGGTTTCGGACCTGCTGAAAATATGGATTGCCTCAGCAGTCACTTCAATCCTTCCCGTCTTTATCTTGTTGTTTACAGCATCTTCCTTCCGCGCAACAACCGTTCCGTATACAGAGACCACATACTCGCTCCTGATGGATTGCGCCTTTTCAAAGGCATCCTCGGAGACATCTCCGTCAACTACCACCTGTACTATACCTGTTCTGTCCCTGATGTCAAGAAATACAAGACCGCCAAGGTCCCTTCTCTTCTGCACCCAGCCGTTCAAAGCCACCCTTTGGCCTATATGCTCCACATCCAATTCTCCACACATGTGCGTTCTTTTTAACTCGTGCATCTTATTTGCTCCCCTTTATCTGCATTATTATTGCTTTAATTGCTTCGACTTCCAGCTTTACCGGGGTCTCTACCCCGCTTTGCATATTCTTAAGTCTGGCCGTTCCTTCCTGAATTTCCTCTTCCCCGAGCACCATAGTGAATCTTGCGCCAAGCTTGTCTGAATACTTCATCTGGGCCTTCAGACTCCTGTTCATGTGGTCGCATTCAGCGCCCAAGCCTGCTTTTCTCAGGTCATATACCAGGCCGAAAGCGGTTTTCCCGGCTCTTTCCCCAACATTGGCCACATATATGTCGGTACCAACGGGCTTTTCAACGCCGATACCCTGGTTCTCCAGTGTAAGAATCAGCCTTTCGATTCCAAGGCCAAACCCGATGCCCGGCATCGCGGGTCCGCCACACTCCTCCACAAGGCCCTCATACCGGCCTCCTCCGCATACGGTACCCTGGGAGCCTATATCCCTTGAAACTATTTCAAAGGCTGTTTTTGTATAGTAATCAAGCCCCCTCACGATCCTGGGGTCAACCGTATATTCAATTCCCATAATCTCCAGGTACGCCTTCAATTCTTCAAAGTGCGTCTTGCACTCCCCGCAGAGGTTATCCAGCATGAACGGAACGTCGTTTATTACATTCCGGCATTTCTCCTCCTTACAGTCTATAATCCTCAGCGGGTTTGTTTCATACCTTGTATTGCAGGTCTTGCACAAATCCGGGAGCTTATCCGAAAGAAATTCCTTAAGCTTCCTATTGTATTCGCTTCGGCATTTGGGACAGCCCACGCTGTTCACCCTCACCTCCAAACCCTTTAGCCCCAGCCTGTTGAAAAAGTGCACTGCAATCGCAATGACCTCGGCATCGGTGGAAGCGCCGTACGACCCGAACACCTCAACCCCAAACTGGTGGAATGCCCTCAGCCTTCCGGACTGGGGACGTTCATACCTGAAACAGGGGGTGATATAATAGTACTTGCTCGGCTGCGCCTCAGCATAGAGCTTGTGCTCGACAAAAGCCCTGACCACAGGGGCGGTACCCTCGGGTTTCAGGGTGATACTCCTTCCACCCCTGTCCTCAAAGGTATACATCTCTTTTTGCACTATATCCGTTGTTTCGCCGACCCCCCTTTGAAAAAGCTCTGTATGCTCAAATGCCGGTGTACGCATTTCTCCGTATCCGAAGCGGTGACAAATCTGCCTGAACATATCCTCGACAAAATGCCATTTATAAACCTCTTCCGGAAGCACGTCCCGTGTACCCCTGGGAGCCTTAGTTAACATAAAACCTTCCTCCTTCATTACAAAAAATTAAAAAACCCCAATGACATTAATAGTATGTCATCAGGGACGAGATTTTTCCCGCGTTGCCACCCTGCTTGAATAGCTTAAGCTACCCCACTCTGTGGAATTTAACGCTTCCCGCGTACCGGCTTACTGCGACTTCAACCGGTAGGCTCCGGGTCGTCCTTCGCAGGCTCAAAAGTGTCGGAAGGTTCTCAGTCACGACCTCCCTTTCCTGTACACCACAGGCCAACTACTCTTCCCATCATCACCTTGATATGCATTTTAAAACTATTATAGTCTACAACCATCACTGTGTCAACCATCTATAAGCGCGGCAAGCCCCGAAAGCTTTTTTTCCATCACATGGCCAAACCTGGAAATGTAATACTCCACGTTTTTGATATTTTCCAGCCGTTCCAACCGGTCCTCCTTCAAAAACACCAGCTTTGAGACTGCGCCGGCCCCCAGCCCGATAATGGATTGTTTCTCCTCCATAATCTGCATATTATACAGGCATTCATATCCGGGAAGGCTGTAGCCTATGTTCTCATGATTTCCCACCATATACCTCTGCTTATACAGATAATACGGTTTCATTCCCATCTTGCCCGCATAATAAGCCGCAGCTTCTACCATCCCGGAAATTTCGTCTTCCTCAACCCAACCCATATCACCACCCTGCTCGTTCAACCGGGATGCCCGCTTTATCGCAAGGGTGTGCACCGTCAATCCCTCGGGTTTCAGGGTCAGGGCAGCGTCCAGGGTCTTGACCACCATATCAATATCCTCACCGGGAAGGCCTATAATAATATCCATATTAATATTGCTGTGACCCGTGCTTCTTGCAAGGTCATACGCGCGAACCACTTCTTCCGGGGTATGCCTCCGCCCGATTCTTTCCAGGGTGGCGCTGTTCATCGATTGCGGATTTATGCTTATCCTCGTCACTCCCGCTGCCTTGAGCATACTGAGCTTTTCCCTGTCAAGGGTATCCGGCCTTCCCGCTTCAACAGTGAACTCCTTGGTTTCTCCTGAAACAAAGCAGCGGTTAACCTGTTCGAGCAGATCTTTTAGCTGCGCATGGTTCAGAACCGTAGGCGTGCCTCCGCCTATGTAAACCGTCTGAATAGAATACCCGGCGCCGGCAAGCTTATTGTATACACTGTCCATTTCCTCATATAGGCAGTTGAGATATTCGTCAGCCAGGTGGCCCCATTTCCCCACTTCATGCGAAGGAAAGGAACAATAGGAGCACCGGGTCGGACAAAAGGGGATACTGATATATACACTTACTTTCCTGTCATCATAAGGCAGAATATACTTTCTTTCAACCGCCGCAATCTCCAGGCATAGTTTCGCTTTATCCACGGACAGCCTGTAAAAGCCTGTAAGGCGGTCCTGTATATCTTCCTCTGAAAAACCCTGGTCAAGCAGCTTATGAACAACCTTAACAGGCCTGATTCCCGTCAGGATACCCCAGGGCATTTTTTTGCCGGTGAAGGCCTCAAGGGCTGTCAGCAGGTTATTCTTAAGCATTCTCTTGTACTGTTTTCGCATCTCCTGCTCCCCGCCGCCGGCCCGGGAGAACCTTTTCTCCTCGGTTACATTCGCGTCCCCGTGCCTAACCACGCATTTAAACACCACGTCACCGGCGTCAAAGGCCATGCTGCTGTGTATAAAAAGACTCCGGCTGTCCGCCGGGTCTTTTTCATAAACAAACTGTATGGTTTCCCTGTCAAAATAACTGCTCAATATATCCAAGACCTCGTAGCTGTAGTCATGCCCCTCTAAAAAAACCTCAATCATCCTAGACATCCTTTTCCATTTCTTTTGCCAGCCATTCAACCACCTTTTCACTTACCCCCAGTTCCCTGGCTATCTCAGGCTGGGACATACCTTCTTCCATCATTCCGATGAAGCTATGGAAATCAATATCGTTCATCGCCCTTTGTGCATTAGCTCTTATGTATCTGTCGAGTCCCTTCATATCCAACCCTCCCGGAGACGTTTATATTTATTTTAACCACAACGCCTCCAGATATTCTCTATTCAAGGAACTCCCTTAAAACCTGCTCTACAGGAACGGGTTTGCCGCCCTTTCCCTGCCTATGGTTGTCATAGGGCCATGTCCGGGGTACACATTTGTATCATCATTAAGATCCATGAGTTTAGACTTAATCGAATTTATCAGGGTGACATAGTCCCCACCCGGCAGGTCCGTTCTCCCGATCGACCCCGCAAAAAGGGTATCTCCGCTCAACAGTACATCATCACCGATTTTTATGCATATACCGCCCGGGGAGTGACCGGGGGTATGTATTATCTCCATTTTCAGCCCGCCGGCGTCCAGGACGCTCCCGTCTTCAAGCAGCACATCCGGCTCCACGGTTCCCCTGTTTCCGCTGACTATGGAAGCAAGGCTTTTCTGGGGGTTCGTCAGCATTTCGCTGTCATCCCTGTGAATTGCAACCAGGGCTCCGGTGGCCTCCTTGACCTCCTTCAGCGCCCCGATATGGTCAAAGTGTCCATGGGTTATAATTATATATTCTATCTTAAGTCCCAGCTTTTTCACCATGTCCAGTATTTTTTGCGCCCCGTCTCCCGGGTCGACCACCGCTCCCCTGGATGTCTCTTCACAGCCTATGATATAGCAGTTGGTAGCATATATTCCTGTGGAAATTCTTTCTAAGATCATTTTCATCACCTCTAAAAATTCTTGCTGCTGTCCAGCAGCAGGGTAACAGGTCCGTCGTTGGTCAATTCAACCTCCATATGGGCCTGAAACACCCCGGTTTCCGTCTTTATTCCCTTTGAAATACAATAATCAACAAAATCCCGGTACAGCGCATCGGCTTTTTGCGGGGGTGCCGCGTCGGTGAAGCCCGGTCTTCTGCCCTTCCTGCAGTCGCCGTAAAGCGTAAACTGAGAGACCACCAGCAGTTCCCCCCCCACTTCCTTTATAGAAAGGTTCATTTTGCCTTCCCCGTCTTCAAACACTCGCAGGTTGCAAATTTTTTCCGCCATATATTCAACGTCTTCTTTACCGTCATTGTTTCCAACTCCCAGCAGTACCACAAAGCCCTTCCCTATTTGACCCACTATTTTTCCGTCAACCACGACTCTTCCCGTGGTAACCCTCTGCACAACAGCTCTCATCTTCCGCCTCCTCTTATCCTTTCATCCTGTAAACTTCGCTGACGCTGTCCACCGCTTTAATCTTCTTTATCACCTGGGTTAGCTGCCTTGTATCATTAATTGACAGGGTGATGTTTATTACCGCGGTGTTATCCCTGTTAGCCCTTGCGTTTACCGCCTTAACCGGAATTTTCAGTTCTGTAAGTATGGTGGTGACATCGGACAGCAGTCCGGACCTGTCGTACGCTTTTATCTGCAGGTCGGCCATATAGGATACATTCTTTGTTTCCTGGTTATGCCACTCAACCTCAATCAATCGGTTATGGTCGTTCAACTGGTCTTTAGCATTCGGGCAGTCAACGCGGTGAACGGACACCCCCCGGCCTTTGGTTATATACCCTACTATCTCATCGCCGGGTACGGGATTGCAGCATTTGGCAAACCTCACCATTATGTTGGGTATGCCCTTTACCAGAATACCCGTCTGCTGGTCAACCTCTCCTTTCCTCACCTGCGGTTCCTGTGTCTGTTGTATAACCTCTGCTCTTTTCTCTTCACTTGCTTTCTGCTTTTTCAGTTCGTCCTTAAACCGGTTGAGCACCTGATGGGTTGTTAACCCGCCGTACCCTACGGTGGCATACAGGTCATCAATGGCCTGGAAACCAAATCTTTTCAGCACTTTGTCCACCGTATCGGTGCGCATCAGCTCGCTGATGTTGAGACCCTGCCGTCTCATCTCCTTTTCTAGTATATCCTTACCCTTTTCAATATTTTCTTCCCTTTTTTCTTTCTTAAACCACTGGCGTATTCTGTTTCTGGCGGAAGAACTCTTGACAATCTTCAGCCAATCCCTGCTGGGACCCGGTGAATTTGCCGATGTTAGGATTTCAACAATATCTCCATTCTTAAGCTTGTATTCCAAAGGCACTATTTTACCGTTGATCTTGGCCCCAACACAGGAATTACCCACACCGCTGTGAATCTTATAGGCAAAGTCAACAGGCGTGGACCCGTTTGGGAGGTCGATCACCTCTCCCTTGGGAGTAAATACAAACACTTCGTCGGTGAACAGGTCTATCTTAAGGGCTTCCATAAATTCCTTAGCATCCTTCAGATCCCTCTGCCATTCCATAAGCTGCCTGAGCCAGGTCAGCTTCTTGTCGAACTCGTCCTGATCCTTCCTGCTTTCCTTGTACATCCAGTGGGCGGCGATACCGAACTCTGCTATCCTGTGCATATCCCATGTCCTGATCTGTATCTCTAAGGGCTCGCCCTTCGGCCCGATAACCGTCGTATGGAGGGATT
>Ga0067045_1028519_pt1 | contig 31884 bp, 23 predicted proteins | sample TerdegcTABiofilm_FD_59184 | JGI IMG/M metagenome (GOLD analysis project Ga0067045, IMG submission 59184) | Combined Assembly of (Gp0054472, Gp0054536) Wastewater bioreactor microbial communities from Singapore -Terephthalate degrading...
GTGATTTGAAAATCACATTTATCGGACATGGTACACTAATGTTTGAATGGAATAATATTGTTATTCACATTGATCCGGTTGGACGTTATGCAGATTATTCCAAACTACCAAAAGCCGATTTGATATTAATAACACACCAGCATGGTGATCACCTGGATTCACTCGCAATTACAACAATCAGAAAGGACAATACGGTTATATATTGCAATGCGGCAAGTCATCCTAAAGCTAAATTTGGAAGTGTAATGGAAAATGGTAAGTATGTTGAATTCAGAGGGATCCAGATTGAAGCTGTTCCGGCATACAATATTGTTAATAAGAGAGAGAATGGAGCACCGTTTCATCCCAAGGGTGAAGGGAACGGTTACGTTATAACATTTGCAGATAAGAAAGTTTACATTGCCGGTGATACTGAGAACATTCCTGAAATGAAAGAACTGAAAAATATTGACGTTGCATTCCTGCCCATGAATTTACCTTATACAATGACACCGCAAATGGTAGCCGATGCGGTTTATATGTTCAATCCAAAAATTCTATATCCATATCATTTCGGTAATACAAATGTAAATGAACTTGTTTCATTATTAAAAGAGAACAAAGATTGCGAAGTAAGAATTAGAAAAATGAATTAATAAGAAAGACTAAAACTATGGCAGAACTAAAAACAAAAGTAACCGAAGCAAACGTAAATAAATTTTTGAAGACAATTAAGGATGAACAATTACAAAATGATTTCTTTGCCTTAATAGATATAATGAAAAAAGTAACAAAGTCAGAACCTAAAATGTGGGGAACCAGCATCGTTGGGTTTGGAAATTATCATTACAAATCTAAAAGTGGCAGAGAGGGCGATTGGTTTTACTGCGGCTTCTCACCGCGAAAACAAAATTTGACTATTTATGTATCGATGTGTGATCTATCGAAACAAAAAGACTTATTGAAAAAGTTAGGCAAGCATAAAACAAGTAAGTCGTGTATTTATATTAAATCATTAAGTGATATCGATTCTAAAATTCTATCTCGGTTATTGCAAAGCTCAATTAAAGAATTAAAAAAGGCGAGTTAAATATAACTCGCCTTAAAAAAGCTAAAAGAAATAATAAACTGCACAGAGTAATCTAAGGTTCGAAATATTTTTACTATTCTCAACCAGACCTTTATTCAAATTATTTGGTATTCCATATGCAGCTAAGGTATATTCTAATTCTGTTGAAATCCTTGACTTACCCGAATTCCACTGGACGCGAGGAGAAACTCTAAATAGATTTGCTATATTTACTCCCCTTCCATAATAAGAAGATACTATATTTTCATCCGCACCAAGATTTTTTGAATAACCACCAAATAATCCAAATTCAACTTCCTTACCCGTTGTAATTTCTCCCCAAATAGAAAAAACACCAATTGGAGTGTATTCTTCTAAACCATTAGTTTGATTAATCGATTTAATAGCATATCCACCCAATAAAAGAAGGTCTGCCAGATTTTTTCCGTAAACCGTTTCCAATTTTATTACTATAGGTTCAACATTTAGTTTAACAAAACCAATTGCAGAAAATGAACTTATTGAATTATCTGTTATTACTTTTTTGGTTGTCATTAATCTTGGGGTCAATTTCTTAAAATCAATCCCGGTCCCAAATAGATTGCCATCTTTTGAGTATTGAATTTGTGCGTGTAAGTTTGGAATAACAGAATTCCTTAAATAAGAACTGCTAAAGCCATCAGGACCATTACTACTAAAATCACGTTGCGAAATTGCAGCTAATATTATCTTAAAATTATCTACGGCATAACTAAATCTAATTTGTGGGTTTCTAGAGAAAGGTTGAAAAGGAGCACCGGTATTAAACGAAACAACTGCAGGAAACATTTCCGAAACAAACATTGGATGCCATGTTTGGCCAAATAGTAATGATATTTTTTCCCAATCGAATTTTACAAAAGCATGACGCAATCTAAAACCATTAATATCACCATCGGAAGTACCAAAAAACTCAGCTTCAATTTGTCCGGATGTTTGTGCTCCAAAAGCCTCGGGTCCTGTTATTTTTCCTAATAATCTTGATTGTATTGAAAGAATATTAAAATTCGATTTAGAATTTACATCGTTTCCGCTAATATCAAGATTTTCATTTTGAGGATATAATAAAAAATGCCCTTCACGCAAAGCTACTGTTTGTCTAGAATCATAAAATATATCGGTCTTTACAAATCCAGAAAAAGAAATACCAAAACTTTGCTTAGACTCTTGAGCAAACAGCGGTAAACTAATAACAAGTAACAATAGCAGATTCTTTTTCATAATCTATCCATTTAGTATGATTATAAGTTTATTCAGCACCAATACCTAAATAGGTTCTAAGTTTCTCGTCTTCAAACTTTTCGAGTGCACTTTTTTCATCACTTAGTAAAGAAACAATTATTCCCATTAAAAATGAAGCTGTCATAGAAATAATTGCCGGGTTCTTTAAACCAAAAATTGCTTCAGGGTTTTTGAATATATCTACCCAAACAGTCGGACTAAGAATAATAAGAATTACAGCTAAGCAGGAACCTGTAATAATACTAGCCACCGCACCTTTTGTAGTGAATTTTTTCCATAATATAGAAAGAACTAGTGATGGAAAATTAGCACTTGCAGCAATTGCGAATGCAAGTCCAACCATAAATGCAACATTTTGCCCTTTGAAGATTAACCCAAGAAAAATTGCCAGAGCTCCAATTATAAGTGTAGCTACTCTTGCAACTTTAACCTCTCCGGCTTCGTCAGTTTTCCCTTTCTTTATTACATTAACATATAGGTCGTGAGAAAGTGTTGACGCCCCTGAAAGAGTTAAACCAGCTACAACAGCAAGAATAGTAGCAAAAGCAACAGCAGCAATAAAACCTAGAAAGAATTGTCCACCAACAGATTCAGCTAAAAGAAGTGCAGCCATATTTCCACCTTTATCAAAGCTACTAACAACATTTTGTCCAACAAGAACCATAGCACCAAAACCAATAAAGAAGGTAAGAATATAAAAGTAGCCAATAAATCCGGTTGCAACAAAAACAGACTTCCTTGCTTGTTTTGCATCAGGGACTGTAAAAAATCTCATCAAAATATGAGGTAAGCCGGCTGTTCCTAATATTAAAGCAATGCCAAGAGAAATTGCATCCCAGGGATTTGTCACAAAACCACCAGGTGATAAAACTGCATCAGAATACTTATTTGCCGCAGCTTCAAATAAAGCAAGTGGATTCATACCAAATTGTGCCAATGTCATAATCACTAAAAAAGTTGCTCCGCTTAACAATAAAACAGCTTTTATTATTTGAACCCACGTAGTTGCAAGCATACCACCAAAAAGAACATAAGCTATCATAACTAAGCCAACTATTATTATTGCAATTTCATAAGGGAAGCCAAATAAAATATTTACCAATGATCCTGCACCGACCATCTGTGCTATCAGATAAAAAACAATTGTCATTAAGGAACCAACAGATGAAGCAATTCTAACCGGTTTTTGTTTTAATCTGTAAGCAACAACATCTGCAAAAGTAAATTTCCCTAAATTTCTAAGTGGTTCAGCAATTAAAAACATTACAATAGGCCAACCGACAAGGAAACCAATAGAATAAATTAATCCATCATAACCTTTAAGGGAAACCATACCAGCAATTCCTAAAAAAGAAGCAGCGCTCATATAATCTCCAGACAAAGCTAAACCATTTTGAAAACCGGAAATACTTCTATCTGCAGCATAAAATTCAGAAGTTGTTTTTGTTTTTTTGGCAGCCCAGTACGTAATACCAAGAGTAACTGCAACAAAAGAAAAGAAAATTATTATAGATGCAATATTAACTTGCCCTAAAGTTGTTTGAATAGTTTCCAATTGATTTCTCCCGGATTTTTTTCAAGTATTGTTAGTTTTAATAATTATTTTTCTAAAACTTCATTCCGAAGCTCTCTTACAGCCTTATCATAATTCTGATTAGCCCAACGGATATAATAGCCAGTAAGAAGCCAGGCAAAGATTATTATACCAATACCTATAGGAAGACCAAGCGTTAAATGCTCGCCTATTTTTATTGAAAGAAATTCTTTAAAGAAGGCAATTGAAAGGATGAAACTGAAGTAAACAATTAACATAATTATTGTAAGCGTAACAGATACAGTAACTCTCTTCTTAACTAAGTTTTTAAATTTTTCCGAACCAAGAATTTCTTTTACTCTTTCGGCTTTAATGCCCATAATTCTCTCCTTTTATTGTTACTAACTGGGGATGGTTAAAAAGACTGATAAGTCTTGGAAATAAAATTAGCGCATTTTTACTGAATGTAAAAGATAAAGTGAATTTTCCGAAAAAATTTATTTTTGAACTGGTATAAATTATCTTATTAATGTCCCTTTGAAATCAAGATTAATTTTATTCTTTAATTCATCCAACAATTCAAAATATCGTTTAAGAAGGAACAATTCTATTTCTGAAAGAAATTGTGGATGAACTGAATTATCTGCGGGTTTATTTGAATCGAGACACTCTAGTTGATGTAGTAACCTTCTTTGCATTATTAAATTATATAATAATAATAGACTACTATATAGATTATAAGATAAAAAACCTCCATCATGAATGTACTCAAGTCTTTCCAGAGTATTACTCGTGTTAATATTATTTTTCAGGCTATATAATCTAGTAAAATCAACAATTGGTAAAAGTATAAGTTTCAAGTCGATTGCTGACTTCATTTTTATCATAGAATCTGGCAACTGATATTTTACAATATTATCGGCTAAATAGACAAAAAATGGATCACAACTTTTTAATAAATGAGAAATATGTTTATGCAATTGTGAAGATAATTCTTTTTGTCCCTCAATATGTCTGAAATCGAAAAATATTTTTAAATCTAATAAATCCTGAGGATTTGCATTTGTTATCCAACCAGTAAAATATTTCTTCCATACAGAAATTGGTTGACAGAATTTAACATTACTAGCCATTATATTACCCTTACAATAAAAATATCCAACTTCATTAAGATCATTCGATATCATCTTGCCTAGATTAAGGAAATAATTACTCACAATTTCAAGTTTTTCTTCGTCAACATCATCATAGATAATTGCATTATCCTGATCAGTTAAAAATGTCTGTTCTTCTCTTCCATCACTTCCCAGAGTAATAAACGCAAATTCGCAAGGAGGTGGTCCAAGTTTTGTAATAGCAAATGAGATTATTTTTTTTGTAATTGAATCTGTAATCAGCGAATTAATTTTATTTATTGTTCTAATATTAATATTACTCTTCAATAAGTTTTTAACTAATTGAATCAAATTATTGCGGTTCTCTATCAAATGTTTTACATCTTTTGCACTGGCAATTTTTTCTATAAAGAAGATGTAATTTGAAAATGTTGAAGAAAATATATCATCTAAATCGACAACACCAATCACCATATTACTATTACTTTTAACGGCAATGTGTCTTACTTTTTTTTCTCTGAATAGTAAGAGTGCATCATATATTGTAGCAGTGGATTTAATAGATATAATAGGTGCAGTCATAATTGAATAAGCCGGATCATTTATATCTTTTCCAGTCGAAATTACTCTTGTCATAATATCGTGGTCTGTAATTATCCCAATCTCTTCATCATTATTACCTTTTACTAAAATTGAATTGGTATTATAATCTGTCATAATTTTTGCTATCTCTAAAATGGAGGAATTGTAATTGCAGCTTGGAAGATTTTTGGTAAATGGTGAGATTTTTTGATTTAATGTTAGAACAGAAGTTTGCAAATCAGTAATTAACTCATCTTTTTCCTTGTCTGTTTTACGTTGTTCTGTTATATCTTCAATAATACCATCAATCGATTGTAAATCCCCATTAATATTTTTAACCAGAACAGCAGAAATAGAAACTGTAGAAATAATACCGTCTACTTTTTTTATCCTAACAATTTTATTTTTTATGAACCCATCATTAAATAAATTTTCTAAAAAGTCATCTTCAGTGCCATAGAAAAAATCTAAAATGGACTTAGAAAGAACATCATTAGCAGATTTTTCACCCAGTATTTCTAAAAGAGCTGGATTAACTTCTGTAAACTGTGCTCTCTTATCCGCAGTTGTTCTAAAGACACCGATAGAAATTTGGTTAGTCAGAGCAATATATTTTTCTTTGGTATAATCTAATGCTTCTCTAATTTCTTTATTAATGGTAATATCTTTTACATTTATTACGATACCGGAATTATTCATAAAAAATATAGGCGAAATATCAAGGAGAACATCAATTTGTTTGCCCGTACTGGTTTTTAATTTTGTTTCTATTTTTTCATTAAATAATTCATTTTGGGTTTTCTTCAAAGAATAAAAGTCAAAAATTTTTGATTCAGGCGTAGTAACAAAAATATTTTGTATTTTAATACTACTTTCACTTTCCTCGTATTCAAGCATTTTATGTAATGTTTTATTGAAAAATACTTGTCCATTTTCAAGAATCATTATTAAACCTTCACCTGAAGCTTCAACAAGCATTCTATATTTTTCTCTGGATTCTTTCAGTTCATTTTCTGCATTTTTTCTTTTTAATTCACTCTTTAGGTTTTGAACCGCTATGTATATCAATAAAATAGAACTCAGAGCTGTAATGATAAAAGATAAAGTAATTATATTTCTTTCTAAGGCTGCCATTTCCAGTTTAACGTCTTCAATGTAGATACCCGTACCGATAACCCAATTCCAAGGGGCAAATGCTTTTACATAAGAAAGTTTAGGAACAATTCTGGTTGAATCATCCTTCCATTGCCACATATAATCAACATATCCTTCACCTTGCTGTTCAACCTTTTTAGCCATTTCTACAAATAATTTTTTACCGTGAGAATCTTTAAAATCCTTTAGATTTTTTCCATTGAGATCTGGACGATAAGGATGTACAATCATTTCAGGAACTGAATTTGTTATCCAGAAATAATCTTTTAATTCTTCACCATATCGTAGATTTTGAATAAACATGACAGAAGAATTTTTAGCTTCTTCTTCAGATATATTACCTTCCTTATAAAGTTTATACCAATTATCAATAATTCCTGTAGCAGAATTAGTTAATTCTCTTATCATTTCTCTCTTTCTATCCATGATAATTTTTTCGAACTGTGGGATCACAATAACAAAAATGCCTATTATCAATAATAATATTGTTAGTAGAGTTGGGATTAGAGTTTTTAGATAAGGAATTGTTGACAATAATTTTTTGTTGGTCTTCATACAACACCAAATATTAAATAATCATTTTAAGGATATTGCATAAAAAAGCTTACTTGACGTATCAAGCACTAATACTCCATTTATTCTTGTAGTTCTAGCAACACAGGGGACCACTATCCACTGAGTAAAATTTAATAAAATATTTGAATCGAATTCATGATTGCAAAATTTTTCTTCTGTTACAACAATAATCCCTTCGGGGTGGCCATGTCCTGAAAAACTTATTTTAGTATTATTGTCATTCATAAATGCAAAATGTTTTTCAAGATGAAATACTTCAGAAGGAGAAAATATTGCTGAACCGGAAAAATCTGGATAACAAAAGTGAGAGATCATAAACCTTATATTATCCAAATCTAAGAACTCTACTTCGTTTAGTCCCGATAAGTATTCTTTAGCATTATCACTTAGCTTACATAGAATTTCATTGTCCTCGTAAAGCCATATTTTATTTCTTGCTTTCCTGGATCGGATTTCGTAATCAAGTTGATACCAATTGCTCCCATAATCAAAACCGGCTTTATATTGAGGGATTTTTTTTATGGCATATAAATCGTGGTTCCCTACTACTGCAGCTGCACAATTTTCTTTAACCAATCGAACACATTCTTCTGCATTTCTTGTTTCGATATATTTATAAAAAGGGAGTGCAAAACCAACTATATCTCCAAGACATATAACCGAATCACATTTTTCAGATGATAATAACCGAAGAGATTTTTCTAAACTATGCAAATCTTCATGAATATCTGTTATAAAACCAATCTTCATATATTAAGTTAAATATTTTCGAGAGTATTAATTAGGCAAATAATACTTAATCTATACCAAATGTACACAAAGTTTAAAAACAATCTTAATTAATTCAACAAATTGTTTTAGCAATAGTATAATATCGTTCTCTTTTTTATAATTTTGCGTAAAACTTATTACAATGGTATGAAAAAGATATTAATAACAATATTACTTTTTTTAAGTACAATTTTAAAATCGCAGGAATTTTCTTTTGGGATTGTATCCAATCTTCAATTCTCCGAATCAAAAAAAGCTCAAATCGATTCCTTAGTAAAAAAAATTAATACGATTAACCAATTACCATTTGTATTGTTTACAGGAAGTTTGACTGGAAAAGGAAGCAGTAATGAATTTTTATCTCTAAAGAATTCATTAGATAGCTTAAAGTCACAATATATTCTTCTTCCCTTTGGTAATGATACACGAGATGTTGAAGGCTGGGAAACATTTTTAGATTTTTCAGGTGATGATAAATTTGTCTATAACAGTAACGGTTATTTGTTTATCGGAATAAATCCTACCCTTCCCTACTTAAACATTAACACATACACTTCAGAAAATATTGAATGGCTTAAACAAATTATTGATTCTGTTAAACTGAATAAGGAAATCTATTTTGTTTCTCCTGTTCCATTTCAGAGTATTTCTGGCTGGGAATCTGTTTTTGAAATACTAATAAAGAAAAATCTGAAATTAATAATTAACTGTAATGCCGTAGGTTTCAGTCATAAAAGTATTTTGGGAATCGGTGCGGTAGAATTGCCTAATCTTAATGGGCCCGAAGGTTTTATTTTCACACTTACAAATGAAAAAATAAGAATAGATAATTTGAATCAAAATTTAAGATCAATTACTGATAAATCAATTTCAGTAAATACCAATCTTCCCGAAAGAAAAAGTGAGTTGCTCGATCGTGTTAATAAATTAGTTTCGATAGAAAAAAGAGAATTAACATACGCTTCTACTCTTTATTGGAATGGGAATATTTATACTGCATCATACGATGGGATCGTGACATGTTATGATTCTACCGGTCAAATGCTATGGGATTACAATACATTCGGGAATGTAACCGGCACACCGGTAATAAGCGATAGAATACTTGCAATAGCTACTTTATCAGGGGACTTAATAACATTAAGTGCAATTACAGGAGAACAGATACAGACCATTGGCTTTGAAGAGCGGATTACAACATCATTAAACGTAATTGACTATCAGGGTTCAAAAATTCTGATGATACCCAAACTTTCCAATTCAAAATCTGCAATAGTATTTGGTACTTCATCGGGTAAGATTTATTGCTACGATCTTGAAACTTTACAGGAATACTGGGTTAACACTAATTCAAAAGGGATGATCCGCAATAAACCGTTTAGCATAAATAACAAAATATTTTTCACGGCAGATGATGGTTTTCTTTACTGCATTGATGCACGCAACGGATTATTAATATGGAGATGGAAAGAAAAAGCTGATACGGATTTTTCTAATTCTTCAATTGCTTCAGATGGTAAAAAGATTTTCGTGGTTTCTGCCGAAGGTACTTTATTTGCGATCGACAATCTTCTCGGAAAATTTTTATGGAAGAATGATAAAGTGAATTCATTTGGTAAATTATCTTTGAATCAGGAGAAGAAATTATTGATAACAAAAGGAAGGGATTCCAAAATTTATCTCATAAATAGCGATACCGGAAAAATTGAAAGAGAAATAAAATATGATGGACAATTCTCCAATTCCTTTACAGAAATAATTCCGGTTGATGGAAATTTAGTTTTTACTAACGATGGTTCCATTTATAAATCATTAAATAATATGAAGTACGAGCCGATTTATTACAAAGATTATTCTCCGTTCCGTTCGCTCGAGCGGTTAGACAAAGAACGATTTATTGCATCCAAATACAACGGTTCAGTTTTAATTTTCTCATTGAGGTAAAATGAAATTATTTGACGGAATAATTTTCGATGTTGACGGAACACTTGCAGAGACACACGAACTGATCTTCGCAAGTTTTAATCATGTTGCAGAAAAATATCTTAACAAGCGTTTAACTAACGAGGAAATTGTTTCACTTTTTGGTCCTACCGAGGACGTAATATTAAAAGAGTGGATGAAGGAGGATTACGAGTCCGCGCGCAAAGATTATTTTGATTTCTATGAATCGAAGCATTCGGAAATGGCTGAAATTTTTCCAGGCTTAATGGAAGTAGTAAAGTTTATTAAAGAGAAGAGTATTCCACTTGGTATTTTCACTGGTAAAGGACGCGACTCTGCTACTATTACACTCAAATCAATTGGACTTTATGATCAATTCGATATGATTTTAAGCGGTGATGATGTTGACGAACATAAACCATCACCTGAAGGAATTAATAAGTTTTTAGAGATGTACAAATTAAATCCGGAACGCGTTTTAATGGTTGGTGATGCAATACATGATGTAATGGCTTCCGAACGTGCCGGTGTAAAATGTGCGCTTGTGCTTTGGGATGAATACTCGCGTAATAGATGCAAAGAATGCAAAACCGATTACAGGTTCTTCACCGTAGAAGAATTTGTTCAATTCATCAAACAGAGTCTAAGTTAATTTTTTATCTGAAAGAAATTTTTTCTTATTGAATAATTGATCCAGTTACCATAAATTCAATTCAGGTTTTGATCTGCGGAGAGCATTAAACGATGAGAAAAAATATAATTTCCAGAATCATAATTCTTAACACATTTTTATTTCTTCTGTGTTCTACAAATTTAACTGCTCAAACAAATACTCAAAATTTAAAAACAGGTAAACTTAGAATTGCATCCTGTCAATTTCCCGTCTCTTCTAATATAGCAGAAAACCTTCGGTGGATAGAGAAGCAAATGATAGAAGCTAAACTGAAGAAAGCGGACATCGTTCACTTTCCCGAATGTGCGTTATCCGGTTATGCCGGTGTTGATATGAAAACGCTCGACGGATTCAACTGGAATGAATTGCACCGAGCCACAGATTCTGTTTTAACACTTGCAAAAAAACTTAAACTCTGGTTAGTGCTTGGTTCAATGCATAAATTGAGTGGTGATAATAAACCCCATAATAGTCAGTACCTTATCAATTCAAACGGTGAAGTTGTGGACAGATACGATAAGCGTTTCTGCACTGAGGGTGACCTCGAATTTTTTACACCGGGCGATCATTTTGTTACATTCAACCTTAATGGGATAGAATGCGGTCTGCTGATCTGTTTCGACCTAAGATTTCCGGAGCTTTACAGAGAATATAGAAAGTTGGGAGCCGATCTGATTTTTCAATCGTTTCATAATGCCCGTCAGGGTAAAGGAAGTATTCATCCGGTTATTATGCATTTAACTGCTCAAGCACATGCGGGTATAAATCACTTTTATATGTCACTTACAAATTCATCATCACCGGAAAGCTGGCCATGTTATTTTATTACACCTGATGGACTTGTTAAGAACAAGCTTGATCTTAATATTCCGGGAGTTTTGATTTCCGATATTGATATTCAGGATAAGTATTATGATGCAAGCAAAAGTTTCCGGATGGATGCAATCAACGGTAAGCTTAACAGTGGAGAAACGGTTAAAGATCCTCTTTCATCGGATAGAAAGAAAGTATACTGATAACTTACAATTTAGTATTAATAAATCATCTAAAATTATTCTGAAGATTGGTAAACAACATTTCCATTAACAATAGTTTCTTTTATCTTCATTGTAAAATTTTCTATTGTAAAAAGAATTAGATCTGCTCTTTTACCAACTTCAATAACACCGCGGTCGTTAAGATTATAAAGTTTAGCTGGATTAGTGCTTCCCATTCTAATTGCATCAGCAAGAGAACATCCGGTTACTTTCATAATCTGTCCAATACCTTTATTGAGCGTGGAAGCTGAACCGGCTAAATTCTGCTGAGCCAAATATTGAATTCTACCTTCGGGTGTAAGTTCTAAGTCTTCGCCATCAATGTTTTTATAAATACCGGGTTTTAAATTTGCATACATTGTAACATCTGATGTTATAATAGTTTTCTCAGGTCCTTTTACTTTATAAAAAGTTCTGATTTGTTCGGGCAGAAGGTGGAAACCGTCGCAAATAATACTGATCATCAGATCGTCGTTAGATAGCTGGGGCCAGAGGGGGTTAATATGTCTGTTAATCATGTTGCTCATTGCATTACCAAGGTGAGTGCTTATTCTTGCACCGGCTTCAACTGCTTTGTTGATATCTTCTGTTGATCCGTTATGATGACCAAGTGCTACAACTATTCCTAAAGCACTGCATCGTTTTATAAACTCAATAGCGCCTTCAATCTCAGGAGCAACTGTAATGGTTAATATCTTTTCACCCGATGCTTTATAATATTCCAAAAATTCATTCCAATCCGGCTTACGGATATAATTAGCTGAATGAGCGCCTCTAAATCCATCTATAGATGATATATAAGGTCCCTCCAGATGGAATCCGGGCACTGAGCCGAGAAGCGATACATTACCCGAAGCTTTGCCGAGTATAGTAAAATTTCTGAGAAGTAATTGATGACTGTTAGTTGTAAGTGTAGGCAGGTAGGTTGTTACACCCATCTCCCAAAGTGCGCGCGTAGCCTTAATCAATGCTTCTTCATTCAATTCACCTTCTCCAAATGAAAATGAAACACCATTGTATCCATTAACTTGATTATCTATCAATCCCGGTGCAATATAAATTGTTTCTTGGCTAGCTGGAAGATTATCAATTCTATTTATCTCAGATATTTTTCCATCTCTAATTACAATTGAGACCGGTTTACCATCAAGGTAAAACAATCCTTCTACTTTATTCTGTGCAAAATTCAAGTTAGCTACCATCAAAAAATTAAATAATGTCAGGATCAAAAATTTTAGGGCTTTTATAATGCAATTCATTTTTATATCCCTTCATCTTTTTCTTATAAATTAATCGACTATTTAGCGTTTTTTTATGAATAAATAATTATTGTATGGACATAATAGTCATTTATAACTTTTATTTATAACAAATAAATATGTCAGCAACTTTTTAAATACCCTTTTCAAAATAAATCTCGCAGCACTTTAAGATTATTTATTATCTAATAACAGCTAGCTTTTGTGTTGCAGTAATTACTTCGCTTCCCTTTTTCATTATCACTTTATAAATATAAACACCATTGGCAATTGAGGAACCGTCTTCATCTTTTCCATCCCATTCTATCCTGTTAAAATCATAATTTAATTCACCTTCATTCCTAACAATTTCTTTTATCAATCGTCCGGCTAATGTATAGATTCTAATCTTTAACTCATCCGGAATTTGTGTAAGCTTGAAAGTAAAAAATGTTTCATCGCTAAATGGATTTGGATAATTGTAAACATAGAGCAATTTAGCGTTTTTGGAAACCAGAAATTTTTTCTGAACAGTTGTACTTTCCATAGTGCTATTATTCGGATTTTTTGCAACTACCTTAAATAAATATTCTCCCTCGTCAAGAACCGGTTTGTAATTAATAATCATTTTAGGATTAGTGTCAGCAAAGCTATAATTGATCGTAGAATTATTTTTAAAATAGATCCGCTCATTATTCAATTGGATTTCAATGGAAGTCGTATCGGTTAAAGGAATAATTGAACTACTGCTTAAACTAATTTTAATATCAGGTGTTGATGAAATAAAATCACCGTCAAAAATATCTACATCATCAAATTTAACCTGAACCAGAGGGATACTCTCATCTCCCTTTACATAAAATGGAACAGTTAAATAATTATTATCGGTATAAATTTCATTTAAGGAACGATCCGGATCCAGATTGATTACAAAATAATATGATCCGATAAGATTACGGGTATCATAAATAACCGATAAATTTTTTCTTTCATCAGGTTTAAGCGAATCAATTGCAGCTCCACTTTCCATTATTTTATAACCATCCGACCTAACAATTTGATGAGTTACTTTGAAATTTTTTGCAGTAGTTTCTCCGGAGTTATAAACCGGATAGATTAAAGTAATTTTTTCTCCCTGTCTGAGTGTGTCTTTTGATATTGTTGTTGTCCGATTACTAATCACAAGTTCCGGTGGTTTAAGATAATCCACAATCAACGAGTCGAATTTGATTACATCATTTATGTTTTCTGATCCCAAACTAAGATTAACTTTTAAGTAAGGATATTTTACCGGGTTAATTGCTGATAAATCGTAATTAACTTTTCTATCCGTTGTTGAAATCAAAGTATCATAATTTACTCCGTTGGCTCCTAATAACGACAAACCGAAATAGTTTGTTGCACCGGTCAATCCAAGATTTAATTGTTTCCATTTTCCAGCCGGACCAATAGTATTCGTTTGCAACTTACCTGTTCGCGAATTTGAAAGTATTACCGTATCCACTTCCACTCTTCCCTGGTATTGCTTTGCATATTTTTCCGGTACCGATCCGGTTTTAGCTCCTTTCCTTCCCAGCATTACCCAGGAACTCCGGAAGGAAACATTATCAATATATTTACTACCAAATTCCTTAATCTTGTTTCTTAATGGAGTTGAACTTATCGTCCCTTCATCGGATAAGGTGAATGCAACCAGATAATCCGAAGAAAGTGTATCGAGAAACTTAATGTATTCGTTTGTTACTGCAGAGCCGCCGCCATAAACGTCAAAAAGTTTGTAACCGGCGAATTGATAATTCTTTCCTTTGAAAATTGCAACGTGATGACCTCGCAATGTATTCTCAGGTATGTGATTCTGTCCATCTTTTAAAATCAATGCTGTATTACCGTCATTAAGTCCAGCAGATAATAATTTAAATGATATGTAAATTGAGTCAAGCGTAAGTTTATTTCCAACTTTAAAGTTGGCGTAGTTCTGTTTTGAAAAGCTAAGTGAATCGAAAATTGCAAAACTATTTTTATTTGTGGGCTTAAGAGAAATAACAGAAGCTGTTGAATCATATTGATTAAGTTTGGTTCGCATCCATGCTCTTTTATTTGCGAAACTATTATCAATATTAAAATCAGTTTTAATAGTATCCAGCCGGATTTGATACTTTGTCGAATTTATAAAATTTTCGTCTGTTGCTAATTCAACTATAACATCCGGAAGATTTTTTTCTTTGAGTGGAGAGAGTATTCTAAGCGGATTCTTAACATAGTTCTCAACCTGTGATGCAACCAAATATTTTACAGAGCCACTTGGTACTATGAAATCCATACTTGCAACATTATCATTCTCATAAATTTCATTAACTGATCCGCCACTATCCAATGTAACAGAAATTTTATGCTCGCCATTCAAACCTTTTACAGGAATTTTTAATGTTACTGAATCTGCATATTCAGGAAGAGGCTTTATTATTTCTCTTGTATAATTTATTGTATTCTTATAGTAAGCTTGAATAAGAATTTTATGCGTGTTGTTCGTAGCCAGACCAAAATTGTTGTAAACTACTTTTACATTCAGACTATCCTGAGTATCTGAAAAGTTTTTATCAATAATCCGAATGTTATCCTTATCAATAACAAGATTCGGTTTCTGTGGTAATTTTAATTTGATAACGGGATCCCCAATAAGTGTATTTGTTAAAGTAAATAATTGATAAACTCCCGATGTGCCATATTTAGAAATTAATTCTAGTTTTGCGAGCCGGTGTGCATCGCCAATTGTATAAACTGAATCTGCCAATAATTTTTTATAAAATATTTGAGGAAAACTGTATGATGTAGATGTAAATCCTAGAGAAGAATTTGCAATGTAAGCAATAGCTTGACCGTTATTTACAAATGATTGCGAAAATGAAATAACATCTGGCTCAGCAAACCGGGCAGTAGAACAACCGAAATCTGTAATAAGTGGATATCGGTCTACTTTATTTTGCAGTTGTTTAGGATCAGTTATTGAATTATCCCACGTTTGTGTACCGCTATGACCAAGGTAGGAAATAAAAACACCGCCGCTATCGATTGCACTTGTAATCTGCTTTTGTGAATAAGGACCGAAATTATTAACGGGATTAATTGTTTTGTAGAAGTGAGTATATTTTGAAGCTAATGGTTTGGGGCTGACATAATTATTAATTATAAATTCGTTTACATTTCTTAGAGCATCAATTTGTGATTGGTCGTTACCGGTGCCACCGGAAAAAAATATTACTCGTTTATTCCAGGCATTATAAGGTTGTGAAAGGTAATCTTTATGTTTTTGGAAATACCAATCAAATTCCTGATTAGTTGTAACTGGAATCCTACCAATACTAATTTCCGGTATTAATGTTTTGGATGAATCGAAAACCACAAACCACGTATCACTAACCGGCGAACCAAAAGAAGGGACATAATTATAAAATCTTGGTGCACCCTGATATGTTGCTTTGTTACCATGATAATCGTATGTAGCTCCGCCGACAAGACAAACGTATTTAAGTTTAGGTGGTTGCCAATTATTGTATGCGCTTCTTAAAAATTCTCTTATAGCTTCCGGATTAAAAAATCCAAAAGAGTATTGATCATAAATGTCGTCAACATCAATTAGAATCACTTTGTGATTATATGAATTAGTTATAAAGCGTAAATATTCTTGTACGTTGTTCTTAAATTTTTTATGTGTTATAAGAATGTAATCGTGCGAATATTTATCTGAACCTAAATCCGTAAATACCTTTGTGTAATAATACTTGGGTGATTTTATTTTATTGATACTGCTAATTGTGAATCTGTCTGATGAACTAATTGTATCTATAAAAGTAATTTCATTTCCTGATTTGCTATAAGAATACTTTTTCCCTTTTTTACCAAATTTCCAAACTGAAAATTGTTCATTTAAGACGTTGCTAATTTTAACCTGGTATATATTTTTTTCTTGTAGAAAAGGGAAAGCAAAACTTAATGAATCATTTTTTGCTTTTAATTTTCTTGCATATTCTAATTCTACCCAATCTATTGCAAGTACATTAATTGAACTGTTGGTTGCTAAAGATTGAATTTTAATAACATTGTTCCCTTCATTCAACTGGCTGGTACTAATTTCTGCTTTAAGTACTTCGTGTTGATATCTGCCAATTTTAGTTGTATCGTAATACGGACTATTATTTACTGCGATCGCTGCAATATGCGGGTCAACCATTTTATCCGAAGCGTAGTCGAGAATCTTAGCTAGTAAATATCCTTTTTTATCCGGCGAAATATCACTTACGGTAAACTGATAACTTTTAGTACCTGCATTTAGTAAGCTTTCTATCCAGGTCTTGTTTTCTATCCAATATGGTAATTCTTTTCTAATTAAGTCAGCAACGGGGTAATCCAATGCTATATTTCTTTCATAGTGCATAATTTCGCTATAAAAATCCAACATGGACTTTGGAATTAAAGAAGAATTATTTTCGAAGATTTCGGTAGAAGATGTTTCATTTTCACGCCAGGTTAACCAATAAACAGTTGTATCTGTATATCTGCCTAAATATTCATTATATGGTTGATTGTATTCACTTATTTGTCGATGATTCCATCCCATATTCCTGATTCCTACAAACTCTATATAATCATCGGGATCAAATTTATTATCATCTTTACCCTTTATATAAATCGGTACTTTTTCACCTAAAGACAACATAACAAGTTTATTTGGATTAATATTTGCAGGATTAAATCCGTTGGCAACAAGATTTTCATAATAAACACGATAAATACCATCAGCAGCTACGCCAATTTTAAGATGAGGTTTTGTGAAATCTATCCACGAAGCATTGGATTGAATCTGATCAGTATTTTTTTCTTTACTACTAATTTGCTGGCAAGGATAATTCGATGAAAATATCAAACATAAAAAAAACAATATTATTAAATATTGATTGGTTACTTTCATCTTAACGAACCAATTTATTCCTAATAAAGAATAATGTTTTCGGAATATCAAAAAGTCCAGCGGCTAATAAATAAAAAATCCATAATACATAGCTGCCATTTAGATAGAGTATAACACTTTTCTTGTATGTAAATGTAGAAAGATATTTTAATAGATAAACTAACTTATCATAAATTGTATTTAGTGTTTTTTTATTACGTTTTAGAAGAATATTATTTTTTACAATTGCCGGGAGATAATTTTGAGTAAAACTTTTCACGTGCAATCTAACCGAAGTAAATTGTTCGCTCAGATTTGAAAAGTAACCTTCTTGAATTAAGCGTTTATAAAAATCCACATCGATATTGGGAAATGACTCGCTTTTATAACCACCAATTTTTATAATGGAACTTGTTCTAACCATAATAGTTGGGTGGGATAATACATATAAACCATTGTTTAAACCATATTTGATTACATCGGATGATGAAGGCATCCTAACCTTCCATCGTCTTTTATAAGATGAACTCGTAAAATAAAATATAGATGTGCCAACTATTACACAATCATTATTACATTCAAGATAATTAAATTGATTCTTAATTCTGTTATTATCAGAAATATCGTCGGCATCCATAATTGCCAAGTATTTAGTTGATGTATAATCTATACCGGTATTCAGAGCTTCTGCAATCCCATAACCTTTATTCTTCAGTATCTTTATTCTCGGATCTTTAATGTTTTCCAGAAATTCGAGTGAATTATCGGTAGAATGATCATCAACAATTATAAATTCAAATTCTCTAAATGATTGCTGAAGAATTGAATTAACTGATTCTTCCAAAAATGGAAGCCCGTTTTTAAGAGGCATTAATACAGTTACAAGGTTTGGACTCATTGCTTTATTATCAGAACTACTTCTTTTGAAAAAACTCTGTAAAAAAATTTAGGGATCCCTATTAAATATCTTTCCCGGGTATTTTTAAATTCAGTCATCAATTTATATAGCCATTCTAAATGTAACTTTCTAACAAATAATGGCGCACGTTTTTTATTACCGGATAATAAATTAAACCAGCCTCCGCAAGAAATAATTAGCTTACAATTCAGTAAACCAAAGTTTTCTACAATCCACTTTTCCTGTCGGCTTGCACCTAAACCGACAAATAATATTTCTGCACCACTTTTATTTATTTTGCTTATAACACTATTATCATAATCATATCCGTTGTGATAACCGCATACAATAATATCGGGATATTTGTAATGTAATTTTTCAACCATTTCTTTCAGAACTTCATCGCTGTTACCGAAGAAAAAGATTTTTCTTTTCGAAATAATTAATATGTGCAAAAATTCGTCAAGAAGATCCGTGCTTACAAGCTTTTTATACTTTTGATCACCCATCATTCGTATAATTGAAGAAACTGCAGTCGAATCTGGGTAAAGAATAATATTTGGAGTATCCATGTTGAAATTTGTTTCGTACAAATAATTAACAACGTTAAAATCTGCGTATAACAAAGCATACTTATCATTTCTGTTTTCCAGAAAGTCCGAATAGTTATTAATGTATGTAAGCTTTATTGTAAACATTCTATTGCATTAATTATTTTATGGAAATCTTTTATTACCTCGCGTTCAAATGTTGAGAAATACTTAATCATAAATTCCAATCGATTAGGTATTCTTTTACCATAAAGATTTCGAAAGATTTTTTTGGGCAATATTCTAAGCGCAGTAGCAGTGAGTATAGAAGGATATTTTAATAAACGGTAATTTAATTTCCGCCAGTAAAAAAAGGATTTATGAATATCGCCATACAAATATTCCCGCCAACCTCTTGTCGCTAATTCCTCTATTTCTGTTAGATTAAACTCGTTAGTAAGACTGTTATCGTAATATGGTTTTTGAATATCATAAATAATGCTTCGTCTATTTGTTAATGCTTCAGTACTTAGAGAGTCGCTTCGTTCTCTATAAAAATGTAAAACTTCAGGAAGGTTATGGAATTTAAGTTTGGATTTGTTTCTAAGCCAAACAATATAGTCACCAAATGGATCATACTCAGGATTTACTTTAAAGCTACCTAAAGTTTTAACAGACTTTCTTTTAAATAGTACCGAAGGATGACAAATATCTGAATAAATTGAGAGGTTTTTAACAATATCGCTATGGTTAACACTTCTTTTAACTACGTAACGAACCTTGTTATTTCGAAATGCTGCATACCAATTTGATAATACATCAACATCATTATTATTTAAGAGAAAGTTCAATTGTTTTTGTAGTCTTTCCGGATGAGCAATATCATCTGCATCCATCCGGGCAATCAATTCGTAAGATGATTTTTGTATTCCGTAATCAATACTTTCTCCAAGTCCGCTATGCTCTTTTTCAAAATATTTGATTCTGCTGTCATTATATTTTTTAATAACATCAACAGTATCATCTGTTGAGCCATCATTAATTATAATCAACTCGAAGTTTGAAAACGTTTGCAGCAGAATGCTCTTTATAGCACTACCAATAAAAGTAGAACAATTATATGTCGGCATAATAACAGAAATCATTTCAGCTCAACCCACTCTAATCCATCATAATAAATAAGATATTTAAACTGCTTTAGGAACTCCGGCTTAATACTAAAATTTATTTTTTTAAAACCACGACCTATTTTGCTTGCTTCCTTTTTGTGGATATTAATTCTTTCAAGATTTTCATCATTTTCATAAATGAGTAAATAAATAAGTGGATCAATAGTTGTTACAACGTATGTGTCGAATATTTTTTCGATCCTTAGAAAACTTTTTTTATACAAAGACAAATCATGATTAACCAATATCGGCTCATAAAAAATGGGAATAGTAAATAATTGATTGGATTTGCCAAAGTCATTATGTGAATAATAATAGTATTTGTAAGGGAGCACATCATAAGTATCTGAACATAATATTAATGTCTTCTCACTATATGAGTTTATGTATTGGACAAGATCCGAAAAACTCTGTTCCTTGAATTTGTCAAATTCAATCATATCGTTAGCTCGGATAAGGAAAGAAAATATGCTGAATAAAAATGAAACTACAAGGAATGAATAGATAACTTTTTTTTGATTACTCAGTTTATTAATAAACAAAAACGAAATAGATAACCATAGGAGTATTAAGCCATTTATTCTTTGACTTCCAATTGCAAAAATCCTCGGGATAAAAATCAGAATACCTAAAACTATTATCAACAAAATCTTTTTATTACTTATCCCATAACGTTTTTTTACTAATAAAATAATTAGCAGGATAATAGAACAAGCGAATAGAAATAATATTATTGCAAAAATTTTATTTAATATGAAATAATTATGTACATAATTTGAATAAAGAGGAATAATAGTATGTATTATTATTGAAAATATAGTCAACGGTTTTTTCCATAAACTTTCTGGAAGATTAATTTGATTTTTGTATAAGATAAAGTTTAGTATCGATGAAAGAATGAAGATTGCAAATGTAAAAGTGAAAAAGAAGGTAAGCTCTTTATTTAAAAACTGAGAAGTCCTTTTTGAATTGTATAGATAATAAACAAACAATAAAAATATTAGAGGCAAATGAATCCCTGTTTGCTTAGATAGTGCTGACAAAAGGAAAGTGAATGCAGATAGTATTAAATGACTTCTTTTAAATGTATCTACATATTTTAAAAAATATAGTAATGACAAAGTGTAGAACAAAATCATTAATTGTTCTGTCCTATTGCATATAATGGAAACCCACAATAATGAATCTAAATGGATTGAGATAATTAAACATAATAGAAGAATAAAATTTGGATCGGTGAACAAATTAAATTTTTTACTTATCCGAGATAATGTGAAATAGAGAACAATTATAAAAATAATATGTAACATCAAATTGACAAGTTTCATCGCAATGTAATTGTCAGAAAATAGAGAATAGTCAATCCAAAAGCTGAAATAACTTAAAGGACGTAGAAAAAGAAAATATTGTGCAGATGGGTCGGTAATGATTGGCGAATTCGAATTATTGTTGATGTAAGCAAATATTATAAAATCGTCGTCAACAAATTTTAGTGAAGAAAATATTACTGGTAAGTAGAAAATAAGGTTTACTAAAACAATTAAAAATAAATGAGATTTTTTCATAAGTGAATAAGACTATTTAATAAATTAACGCTTGACTAACCACACCTCCGGATTCTGGTAATTCCTTTCATTCCATATTTCAAAATGGAGGATATTACCTTCGAGACTTTCGTTAACATTACCAATTACAGAACCGGCTAAAACTTTATCCCCTTCTCTAACGGAAATGTTAGCAATATGACCATACACAGTTCTAAATTCATCTTTGTGTGTAATAATTACAATACTTCCGTAACCCGGAATCCAATCGATAGCCGAGACAATTCCCTCGGCAACAGCATAAACTTTTTGATCTCCCTTTACAGCTATATCAATTCCATAATTAAGTGTGACTGTTTTAAGCCGCTCATTTTTATTTTCACCAAATTTCCTAACAACTTTTCCTTCATAAACCGGCCATGTCATTAATCCTTTTAATTCTGCAAAATTCTGGAAATTGCTATAATTATAGGCGGGTACTGAAATTTTTTCACCCGGTTTCTTCTCAAGTAATTTTGCTTTTCTAAGCCGTTCTTCCTCAATTAACTTTGCAATTATATTTTTAATAAGAATTTCCGCTTGCCTTTTCGATTCAATTTCTGCAGCAATCATTTTCTGATCTTTACGCAGAGCCGAAATTAATTCCTTCCGCTCATTTTCTTTTTCACTTAATAGAGTCTGTTCTGTTTGTTTCTGAGTAACAAGTTCCTCCTTTTCGCGCCTTTCTCTTTCAAGTTTCTGTACTAATTGTGTAAGCTCTTCTTTACTTTCGTTAAGTTGATCCAATGTTTTTTTGTTCTGATTTGAAATGTAACGTAAATATCGATAGCGCTTTATTGTTTTATTAAAGGAATTTGTGTTAAGCAAAAACCTGAATATTGATAAGCCTCTATTTTTATAGACAAAAACCACATAATTGCTATACTTTTCTTTTAAAGATTTTATTCTCTCTTCAACAGTATTTATGAGCTTGACTGTCTCATCAATTTCACCTGATTTAATTTTTTCTTCAACTATAAGAGTGTTTATGAGTTTTGAGAGGAGCAATTTTTGTTTATTTATATTTTCCAGAGTTTGTAATGATTCTTTTTCTTTTTTTGTTTTGTTTTTTAATTCATTTTCAAGGCGGGTAATTTCATTTTTTATATTCGACAGTTCAAGATTCTTCTGCTTAATGCTATCAACTGTCTGCGGAATGATTATAACAGGAATAAGAAAAAGAATGATTACTATATGTCTAAAGATTTTTACCATTCAATAACTTTTACATCAGAAGGAATATCAAGTTTGAGATTACCGATATTTCTATTTACAACAATCTGTCTGTACTCAACTTTAAGATTCTGTTTATTAGCAATATCATTCAAAGTGATTTCATGGGGAACCGGCACATCTTCATAATTCTTGAATTTGGAATATTTACCCTCTACTAAAACTTTTCCATCAGTTTTCTTAAGAATATTTTCGCTTATTGCAAAATCATCACTTCTTATATTGTATATTTTTTCGAGCTCATTTGCAATATCCAGATAAGTAAGAACATAAGTGTTGCCAGTGTTAGAAAAACGGTCCGGCTCAACTCTCAATTTTTCAGTAAGGTTTACACTTCCGGCTAAGGCATCAATCAATTCATCAAAAGAAAAATTTACTTTTAGAACCCTCTCAATAATTCCATCACGCATCTGACCTCTGTAAAGAGTATTATTTATAACGTCATAAAATTGAAAGTTGGTAGGAGTAATTAAAGAATGAGCTAAATCAATTCCGAAAGGACCGTAAAAGGAAATTTTCAATGAGTCGGGCTTTTTAAGTGTAACTTGAAAAGTACTTCTTGCATTAATTTGAGTAGATGCAACACTTATTATACCCGAACCATTAAAAGACTTTATTTTTCTTCTATTGGCTTCAAGTCTTTTTATTAATCTATCTGCAGATAAAACTCTTTCTTCAGTAACAGGTTTAGTTGGTGCACAACCGGCTATGATAATTATTAATAATAATATTGAAGAAATAATCAGAATGTTTTTTTTCACAGTTCACCTTTCTCAATTTTTTGTTTGATTTTAGAATTGTCCGGTTCTAACTCTAAGGCTTTATTCCAAAGATCTTTTGCTTTAACATTGTTGCCAAGTTTAAAATAGACATCGCCAAGATGATCCAAAATTGTTGCATTATTTTTGTCGTAAGTCATCGCTTTTTCCAAATATGATTTAGCATTTTCAAAATTATTTAACCGGAAATAGATCCAGCCCAGCGTATCAAGGTATGAAGAATTCTCAGGTTCTTTTTCAACAGCTTTTTTACTCCATATTAGTGCTTCATCCAATCGAACACCACGCTCCGAAAGTGAATAAGCAAAATTATTTAGTATGAGAATATTTTCAGGATCAATCTGCATTGCCAGAGTATAAAGTGAATCGGATTTATTAAACTCTTCTTTAGAATCGTAGATTAATGCTGTCATTCCCAAAACCTGAACATCTTTACTGTTTAATATAAGAGCTTTGTTAAGATACTTAAGTGCTTCGTCATATTCTTTTAATTGATTTAGCGTATAACCAAGAGCTGTTAGTGCTGTTAAGTCCGAAGAATTAATCCGAACAGCTTTTGTTAGAAATTCTTTCGCTTCAGTATTCTTATTTTCTTGCGATAATGCCAGTCCGTAAATTAAATTAATTGCAAAATCATTTGGGAAAAGAGTAACTCCCTTTTCTAATAATTCCGTTACTTTGGAATACTTACCATTATCGAATAATACACTCCCTAACCTTACCCACAATTGAGAATTCCATTCGGCAAGGTTAGCGGCTTGTTTAAAGTATTGAACTGCAAGCGAATCATTCTTTAATCTAAGTTCTATTTCTCCAAGGTAAGCGTTTATCTGCCAATCGGTTGTGTCCTTGTTCAGTTTAGAAAAAATTTCTTTTGCATATATCAAATTAACAGAATCTTTTTCTACTACATTTAGAAAGATGGTACCAATTCCTATTTTATTTTCAAAACTGATCTCATCACTATTAATTAATTTTTTATACTGATCATACGCATTAGCCCAATCATTCTCCTGCAAATATAAGTTTCCTTTCATTTCATATAGGTTCAAATCCTCCGGAAAACTAATCAATGCTTCATCAATTAAACTTTTGGCCTTATCATACTTTTTAGATTTCAGATATGATTCGATTAGGACCTTTTGCAGTCTTTCATCGGATGGATTTAATTTCAGTAACTCTTCAAAAGTCTCTATCGTAGCATCAACATTACCTAAACGATCATTTAAGTCAATAATTCGTATAAGCACATTCCATTCCGGCCCAATTAAATCAATAAGCTTTTTATAAATAGCTAACGAATAGTTCGGTCTTCTTTTTTCATTTAACTGAGCAAGTTGAAAAAGTGCACTATAGTTAGTAGAATCTCTGGAAATTATTTTTTCATAGACAGTCATTGAAGAATCATCAAGGCGTGATGCTGCATAGATAGTTGCAAGCAAAAACAGGTAATCTGTATTGGTAGAATCGATCTGAACTGCTTTACGCGAATAATTAAGTGCCGGAGAAAGTTTATTTATTTTAAAGTAATTTTTAGCAATTGTAAAATAAATACCGGGTTGAGGATCAAACTTTAAGGCCTCTAGATACTCATTGATTGCTTCGGGAATTTGACCTTTCGATTCTAGAATAGAACCATTTATAAATTTTTCTTGAGCAGCTTTCTTAAATGAATTCTGAATATTTGATTCCTTCTGTGCCTGAGAATCCCCCTTTTTAACCGATAGTGTGCTACATCCGGCAATAATCATTAATATCAGTAAAAATAGCAGGTTGTTCTTCATAATATCCTTTAATTTGAACGAAAAAATAGTCGTAAACGTTCTGATTAACAAGGCAAAAGATTGAAAGCATTGTAAACTTTATCTAATTTTGAAAAAATTTTTAGGCGACATGCTTATATTCGATTTAGCTATCTCTTATACATGGAATTATGATATTGAGTTCATAGAACTTATCGAAAAAAAATTCCAGAAAAGCGGATTCAAAACATTTATCATTTACAAACAGAATCTTAACGAAGTTGCAAATTTGTTAAGGAACAAGGAGATCTATTTTAAAGCTTATCTGGATAGAGCCTCGGATGAAGATCCCGAATTTGAGATAATAACCAAACTACTTACAAGAAAAAGATCTTACATAATTAATCCTCACAAAAAGACAAAGAAAGTAACTGATAAATCTTACTTCCATAAAAAATTATTAAGAAAAAAATTCAATCTGCCCCAAACGCTTATTTTAGAAAGTTATGATAAATGTCAGGAATTATTTTTAACTGAGTCAAAAATAGAAGAGTTGAAAATTCCATTTGTAATTAAACCGGCTCTTTTCTCTGGTGGTGGACAAGGAGTAATAAAAGATGGAATTAGTATTGAACAAATTCAAAATCAGCGAATAAGTAGTCATACTGAAAAATTTCTTGTTCAGGAAAAAATTCATCCAATCCGGATTGACCATAAACGAGCTTGGTTCAGAATATTCTGGGCATTTGGAAAAGTAATTCCAACATGGTGGGACGATCATACACACATTTATCATCCGTTGACAAAAGATCAGATAACAAAATATAAATTACATCAACTTATTAAGATTACAACAAAACTATCGCGCATTGCGGCAATTGATTATTTCTCAACCGAAATTGCATTAACGAAAAATCATAAGTTTGTTTTAATCGATTACATAAATGATCAGTGCGATATGCGGCTTCAATCGCTTCATCCGGATGGTGTACCTGATATTGTTGTAAATCAGTTTATCGATCAGCTAAAAAGAAAAGTTGCATCACTTTAAAAATTCATATCATCTTCAATTGTCTCTAACATATTCAAGTAGCTTTTATATCTCTCCGGACTAATACTGTTTTCATTTACAGCTTTAATTATTGCACACCCCGGTTCGTGATTATGCGTGCAGGTATTGAATTTACAATCATTCAGAATGGGTAAAAACTCTATGAAAAAATGGCCAAGGTCTTCTTTTTTAATTCCATAAGGATCAATTTCTCTAATACCGGGAGTATCAATTACAAAAGTTTCATTATCAACTTTTCTAAGAAGTGAAGTTACTGTTGTATGTTTTCCTTTTGATGTTGAAGTACTAATTTCCCCTGTCTTTAAATTCAACTTTGGAAAGAGAAGGTTTAGTAAAGAAGATTTTCCAACACCGGATTGACCCCAGAATAAATTTACTTTTCCTTGAAGTATAGAATGTAACTCATTGATTCCAAATTTTTTTTTAACGCTTGTCTCGTAAACTTGGTAACCAATACTTGTGTATAGATTGAACCATTTTTCAAATTCAGATGCGCTTCTTAAATCCGCTTTATTAATTACGATTATAACATTCAAATGCGAACTCTCACCTGTTACTAATAACCGATCCAATAAACGATTGTTGAACTCTGGTAATTGCCAGCTCATAACCACTACAAGGTTATCAACATTAGCTGCAATAATCTGTTCTAATCTTTCGCCTCTTGTACCGGCACCTCTTAATTTAGGTACTTTTCTCGAGAGATGATTTTTTCTTGGAAGGATTTTATTAATTACTCCGCTTCCGTCTTTATTAAGTTCGTATTCAACTATATCACCAATAGCTACAATATCAAGCTGATAAAGTTTATCTGCCTTGAAACCAAATTCATTCTTGAACCTACCACGTAATGAACAACGGATTTCATTCCCGAATTCATCAAACAAATAGTAGTCCTTACTTTCTATTTTGAAGATTCTGCCTTTTATTACATCCTCCATAAAAAAAGCGCCTTAAAATAAGGCGCTTTTCGGGGGTTGTCAATCAAGGAGTAGAGGTATATGAATTTATTTTTCAAAATCGAAAATGTTAGCAATCTCCGCGTTGTTTAATGCGGAAAGTGTTCTAACATTTTGGTTTCCTCCAAAAATAAAAAGTTTGCCATCCATCGCAATTGAACCGGCGTTTCTTCTGCGTGTCATATTTGAATCGTAAATAGTAAGTTTTTTTGTCTCGGTGTTAAACATTGCTAAATAATCCAGATCCTCGTATGAGCCAATCAACCAGATATTTTTTCCATCAGTCGCTGTTGAATGGGCAGAAATTCTAAATGGCAAATCTTCTAATCTTGTCCATTTCCCTTCTTTAATGTTGTATGCATCTACTCTTTTAAGTCTTTGCGCACCGTCGAACCCACCAAAAACATAGAGTATACCATCAACAATTTTTCCGCTGGTTTGTCTCGAAGCTGGTAAATCAGGCAGTTGTTTCCACTCTCCTTTTGCCGGATCAAATTCATAGAATGCATTTGTTACACCATAATGGTTCTGACCGCCAAAGAAATAAATTTTGTTATTCCAAACTGCAGAGCCGGCATTTTTAACCGGAAAAGGATTATCTGGACCAGAGGTAATTGTATTTGTGTTTAAATCGATAACTTCAACATACTTAGTAAGTATGTTTGATAATCGTGTAAAATATTCTCCGTTGAATATGTAGATTTTATTTTCTGAAGGAACATATTCTGCATTGCAGTATCTACGAGGCATTAATCCATCGATTATCACTTCCCATTTATCAGTGGAAGGATTATAACGTTCAACATTCTTGAGAATATCCGGGGGACCTCCTGTTCCACCACCCACAGCATAGATAAAATTTCCATCGGAACAATATCCCATTCCGAAGCGATCGTAAACCATTTTAGATAGCTGTTTGAACTCAATTTTGTTTTGGGCAAACAATAAATTGGAAAATACCATAATTAATAACGCTACAACAAAAGATATTTTTTTCATATCCCCCTCACTCGAATAATTGAACTTGGTTTATTTTCTTTTGCATTTCTAATTTATGAATCAGATAACCGAATAAAATGGGTTCCTTACCGGGTATATTCAAATAATAATTTTTCACACAACCTTTGTCATCAAATTCAATTAATAATGAATTGCCTTCGCGTTTTACCGTATTATCATGATTAAATGTTATTGTTTCGTTAGAATAGTAAAAGACTTCACTCCCATTGGATAGTCCTTTTCTCAATGGTTCACCAAAATAATTAATGACGTCTTTTTGAGTGGTTGTTCCTATTTTAATTTTGGGAACATTGTTATAATCAAATTCCTTCCCGATTTTATAAACTGTAGAACAACCATAAAGTAGTATAAGTAAAAGTATGATTTTTATTTTCGGAAGTATTCGTAACACTACTACCTCCTTAAAATTATTCTACTTAAAATGATTTTAACGCATCATTGAGAATAATTAGATACAGTAACTTAACCAGTAGCTACTAGAAAAAATATTTGATACCAAAGATTAAATTATCTTTTGTAATGCTCTGAAAAGTTCTTGAAAGATTAGAACCATAGTTATCGCCAACATCTTCCCACCATCCATGAGCATAACCAACATCAACAATCAATCTAGGTCCGGCTTTAAAGCCAATACCAGCAGTAACAAACTTTTTATCAAAATCTGAATTATCATCTTTAAAAGGTGAAGGTAAATACATAAACCCGCCTCTTAAAGTCATTCCTGTTAATGGAAGAATATATTCAACACCGGCATTCAGGTTGATTACATTCCTGAACAAATCACTTATATCTTTATTTTTGTTTTCACGGGTTCGTGTATCAAAGCCGGCTGAAAATTCCATTTGTGAATAATCAATAAAATTTGCATCGAGAGCAACGGTTAATCCATTTATTGAATATGAAGCTCCAACACCTAATTCGGTAGGTGTCTTGATAGTATACTCAACTCGACTTTCAATAGGTGGATCTAAGAAATATGTTTTGCCGGTTCCGAACTTAGCATTTGCATCGATAGTATAGATCTCTTTAACTTCGAGAGATTTTGGTAATTTTATAGTAGCACCAAAATTTAAATTTTCATCAACCTTTGCCAGCAAACCAAGCGTTGCATTCCATCCGGATACATCCCATTTTATAATATCATTAAAATAAAATGATTGGAAATCAGCTGTATTAGGATCGCTTGAGTCTAATAATAATTGTGCCGGATAATTATTGTTCAAATCCTCTTCCCAGTATTCGCGATTTCTATTAAAGTTACCATTAATAATGTTAATGTTGATACCGACAAATAAATTTTCCTGGAATTCAATAGCACCGGAAAATTGCCAGGAATTCAATCCCCCCTCTTGAAAAATATTTCCGCTTTGATTCAGCTTACCATTTATTTTAGTTTCATCATAAAGATATTTGTTGTTACCATCATAAACCGGGTAGCTTAAACCCAATTCGTAAGCGATATCATCATTACTAACGGTAAGATCCTGAATCAGTGAATTATTGCTATTATTAAAACCACTAAACTTAAGTGCTCTATTGAAGTCCTTGAACTTATTATATCCGAAAGCCAGCACCATACTTCCGCGGGTTGTAGGCAATGGAAATGCAAATCCAATCTGATTGAAATTCGTTGATGTTTTGGAGTAATTAGTATTTCTACTAAAGAATTCTACATCATTCTTAAAGGAATTATAGTTTAAGCCGGATGAAAATTCCATTTTCTTAATCAATGCTAAACCGGCTGGATTGAACAATGACGCACTGAAATCATTACTTAATGAAAGGTATGCATTACCCATACCCAGTGCACGAGCACTTGTTATTATTTCCGGATCGGATAATCTTAGTGCATCATTAAAATTTTGTGCACTGACTGAACTTAAACTTAGAAATATTATGCTTACCAAAATAAATAATTTCACATTTTTCATATTCTCCCCTGCATATAACTGAAGTTTTTAAAAATATATTTTAACATTTACCTTCCTCTATCAGAACCGCTTGATCTTGTACTGCTACCAGAATTTGAACTACTACTGCTAGATGATCTAGAAGTACTTTCAGAACTTGACCGAGATGGTGGACTATAAGAAGGAGATGTACTTCGGCTCGGTGAATTATATGACGGTCGATCGTAGCTTGATCTTCCGGAATTGCTTGTATTCCTACCAGAATCCCTTGTAGGCGTAGATGTATCTCTTTCACTTCTTACGTCAGGTTGCTGTCTTCTGTTAGTTTCTTCTCTGACTGTTGAAGAAGAGTTATCACGAGATGATGGTGCTTCCTTTGCAGTTCTCGGATTAACAGGCATTCTTTCTCTGCTTCTTGAAACTGATGCACGATTCAGATCCACATCTTCACGTATTACCGATCCATCACGTGTAGTATAAGAACTTGTTCTGGAACCACTTCTGTCTCTTAAGGAAGCATTCCGATCGTTTCCTCTTTCACCGGTATCTCTTAAACCAGTTGGTTTGTATCTATAAGTATATGACCCCGGGTAATTATAATATCCATTACCGAAATTCCAGGCATAAGGATATCTCCAATACCATGAATTCCAGCCAAAGCTGTTGTACCAGTAATTACCATAATAGTATCGTGGGTAAAAATATGCATACCAGAGTGAACCATACCACGGAGAGTAATATCTATAATCACAGCAGTACCAATCATACCAGAAAGGATCGTAAAAAGAACCTACCGTAAAATAGAATCTGGAGGATGGATAATAACCCATAAAAAATCTTCTATAATTTCTATCTTGATCATGGTAATATTGATCATCCATATAAGCTAAGGAATCTTCATTAACAGATAGGGTATCCTCGTAATCCCTATAAGCATATCGGTCTTCTCTGTAATCCTGGCTTTCAGGACTCCGTAGAGCCAACTGAGTATAACACCCTGTTAAACTTAATAGGGGTATTAAAACGATTAATAATTTTATGTTTTTCATACAACCACCCATCGATTGATCTTTAAATTTTTGACAAAAAT